>Ga0181466_1000324_pt1 | contig 16203 bp, 4 predicted proteins | sample InSIn4gowninarea_FD_119078 | JGI IMG/M metagenome (GOLD analysis project Ga0181466, IMG submission 119078) | Clean room microbial communities from NASA Spacecraft Assembly Facility at Jet Propulsion Laboratory, Pasadena, California, USA -... ... | reverse complement strand
CTAGTCGCTCTACATAACTAGGAAAGTCTTCAACGTCGGAATCATAAGAGTCGAACCTGAATTTAATTCCGCTCATTTTGTTTCAAAATATTCAAAATATACTCGTCGCCACTGTACTATATATATCTTGGGAATATACACATCTAATTCATTTTATTGATGTTTTTTGGCACACCTTGATATATGTGTAATGAAACGGAAATTTGAGAATTTGTGGAGATTATAAAGTTACTATAAATCCAGGGTTAAATATCACTCAATATCCGTTGCCGAGGATTGAGGATATTTTTGCTGACTTAGCCGGAGGAGAATTGTTTTCAAAAATAGATTTGTCGGAAGCCTATTTACAAATGACGGTAGATGAACGGGATCGGCACTTACTAACTATAAACACTCACAAAGGGTTATTTAGATACAAAAGAATGCATTATGGCATAGCTTTAGCTCCAGCTGTTTGGCAAAGAAGTATGGAACAAATATTGGCCGATATTCCGGGTGTTCACGTATTTTTAGATGATATTACCGTAACTGGTAAAAATGACCAGGAACATTTCCAACGTTTGGAATTAGTGTTGCAAAGACTAGAAAAACATGGACTTAAAGCGAATAAACAGAAAAGTGAATTTTTTAAAGATTCTGTTAATTATTGCGGTCACAAGATTGATAAGTACGGGCTTCATAAAACACAGAAAAAAGTTGAAGCTATTCTTAAAGTACCTGTTCCTAAAAATGTGACCGAATTGAAGAGTTTTCTCGGATTGGTAACGTATTATGGGAAATTTATTCCGAATTTATCCACGTTGGTTGCACCTTTAAATAGGTTACTAAGAAAAGGTTCCAAATTTGTATGGAATAATGATTGCCAAAATTCTTTTGCAGCACTGAAAAAAGAAATAGCATCAGAGAGAGTTTTGTGCCATTACAATCCTAAATTACCTTTAGTATTACAGACGGACGCTTTGCCAGTAGGGATCGGAGCAGTGTTGAGTCACATCATGCCAGATGGTGCAGAGAAACCGGTAATGTTTGCTTCACGTACGTTGTCGACAACTGAGCGAAATTATTCACAAATAGACAAAGAGGCATTAAGTATCGTTTGGGGTGTAAAACGATTTTACCAATATCTTTTTGGTCGACATTTTTATTTGGTAACTGATCATAAACCTTTAGTTTCAATTTTTGCTCCGAATAGGAGATTACCTTGTATGGCTGCAACTAGAATGGTACATTACGCGTTATTTTTACAAGCGTTTGATTATACGATAAAATTTCGAAATACTAACAATCATTGCAATGCAGACGCACTTTCGCGACTACCAATGTCCACTTGCAGTAAAATCGAATACATTACAGAAGCTGACGTAGCTAATATTTCGCAGATAGACGTAATGCCTATTACGGCTAAGGAAATAGCCAAAGCTACTAAATTTGATAACAACTTGCGTGAGCTTTATGAAAGTTTGAGAACGGGAAGTGAACTGCCAGCACCATATAAAGGTAGAGAAGCTGAGTTTTCTTTGCAACAGGGTTGCATTATGTACGGTCAGAGGGTGTGTATACCAGAAAAGTATCAAAAGTTAGGGTTGAAAGAACTTCATATAAAACACCCAGGTATAGTTAAAATGAAAGCAATTGCGAGGAGTTATTGTTATTGGCCGGGTATTGATGCCAGTATTTCAAATTTTGTTCAAAATTGTTCTGCTTGTATTTCGAATAGAAATGAACCTGCAAAAACGAACCTACATCCTTGGGAATGGCCAAAGGGTCCGTGGCAAAGAATACATATAGATTACGCTGGTTCTTTTATGGGTAAGATGTTTTTAGTCGTAACAGATGCATACTCAAAATGGATTGAGGTGATACCCATGAAAAATATTACTTCTCGTCGGACGATAGAATGCCTAAGGGATCTTTTCGCACGTTACGGACTTCCATGTACTTTGGTTAGTGATAATGGTACAAGTTTTACTAGCTTAGAATTCCGAGAGTTTTTGAAATCAAATGGTATTAAACATATTACATCGGCTCCATATCATCCTGCAACGAATGGACAGGCAGAGAGAATGGTGCAAAGCTTCAAAGTGTCATTGAAATCAAGTCAATTAGATTCATCGGAACTATATTTGAATCTTAATAGATTTCTATTGCAGTATAGAATAACTCCGCATTCGCTAACAGGAGAAGCTCCCAGTTCTCTGTTTTTAAAACGTTCTCTTCGTACGAGACTTGATTTACTAAAACCTGATCTGAGAGATCATGTGAGGCAAAAACAAAGCGAAGCAGGTAAATTAAAATTTCCAGTGCGCAAGTTTGAGGAGGGAGAAAAAGTTGCTGTAAGAAATTATTCAGGGCCAATGAAATGGAAAATAGGCACTGTTGTTAACAGAGATGGCAATTTAACTTATAGTATTCAAGTAGGTAACGAGATTTGGAAAAGACATGTGGACCAAATTAGAAAGTGTGGACAAGATGTCAAAGCTACTACTGAGCCCATGCCAGACATTCCTGTTCCTGAGATCCAGGTACCAACGCCTCTCGAGCTACCACCCAGTGTTTCGTCTAAAGAACCAAAGGAGCCATTGCCGGAAGTTGTCGAGCCGAGAGCTGACGAGATATTGTCTGAATCTGCTGTCATTCCTCCGAAACCGACTACACCGATGGTTCCAGTTCCAGTGACACCTGCTGTGCCTCCTCGTCGACGATCAACCAGAATTAGAAAACCTCCCGACCGACTTCAGCTGTAATCAGAAAGTTGGCGCGGAGGGATGTTGTGTATTTGGCAACAATGTGCAAGTAAAACTTTACTCCCTGCAACTGGCAACTGAAGTTGAATGTTTTCAAGTTAGTGCAGTTCTGTTGATTTGTTTTTCATGTACATACGTTACCGTTATTAAATGCTTTCTTTCTTCTGATTATGCTGTGCGGATTTCTTTAGATGTGTATATTCCCAAGATATATATAGTACAAAAATGCAAATTTTTTATGCAATATATAAATAATTCCAACTGATTTTGAAAATAAATTTTAACTATGAATATTTATTCTTTTTAGACACATACGCAAATGTAAAAAAGAAAACCATGTTATCACAATACTCCATCCTCTATTGTAAATCACAATGATATAATGAAAGCAACTCTATAATTATTTACTTATCAGTGTCTAATTAACCAATATCTTAAAACCGTTTTACGCATACGCCCAGTCTAATATGCAATACCAAACTTTAAAGTCCTTCATTCGATTATACACTGCCCTCAAGAATTTTTCGTATGTCTTAAATTTCTAGTAAACGTTTTAACTAAAATGTGATATTTTAATTTGCAACACACTTTTAGATACAATATAAGCTTTCAAATCTGATAAAACATGCAATTTTTTTAAACCAAATGTGTACTGCAAGACTTGAAATTCGTCATTAAAAAGAAAATGCAAAAGCTTTTTGTTCACAGAAATTTTTAATATATATATATAAATTGCAAATTGAAAATACAGAATCACACTTAATGTTTTATTTCTTCTCCTTTAATTCCCATCACTTGTTGAAGACCCGAGATTAGGTTGTTAAATATATTTCAAATTTTGTTCTCGCCCAATTAGCTTAGATAATTTTAGAGCTTGTTAAACTACTTCCCAAGTTGTTCATCCTGTTCAAAAGATACGTTTTCATAAATGAGTTCAGATCTCATCTTTAAAGTTTTTCCAATCACATTCAAGTCAAAGCAGCGAGACGACTGAGGTAAAACGACTAGAAAAGCTCATTCTGGTATATCTATGCGCGTGTTTGACGTGCTAGTTTCGATATTCGAGTCAAAGGTTCTATAAGCAAGTTTAGCGATTAGCATCGACGGTTTTGTCATAATTGCTTTTCAACCTGTAACTCTACTTCCCTATCTCCTTTCTTCATTTAGGACATTTCATTATCTTATCCAATCTTTAGAAAATCTTTTTTCATTAGTAAAAGTCTATTTCAGTTTCGTTGTTTTCTTTTCCCTGCTACATACATTCTTGAACATAAATTGAAACCGTTTTCTTTCTTGAAACGTTTTTAACTATTGGAAAATGGTTCTCGCTTTTGTGGGAACTAGTGTCCTACCACTTTTATTCGATCGCTGATTAATGAATTCAAATTTTTCGAGATTTCTGATTGATGAAAATTATGTTTACTGTCGTGTCAATAAAATTGAAATTGAATTTTTAAAAACACAAATTAATGTCGAGTTTAGTTGTTTTTCTATATTTTTCATGAATAAAATATTATTCCAACACGGTGGAGATACTAAATTGGGTGTTCTAGTGTAGAAAATTACGTGGATCAGAAACTCAGTGACAACCATTTTATTTTTAATTTAGAAAAGAGATGTTAATTTTTAATGCACATTTCTGCTGCCCACTCTTCAATCTGGCAACAAGATTCACAAAATCATTAACTCTTTGATGCCATGGAAACGGTTTTGCTTCCGGTCGTAGAAGCAAATGATAACAAAAATCAACTCAGTGTTAATTACTTTTCTACATTTTTCATAAACAAATATATATGAGAAAAAAATAAACAAATAAAAAAAAAATTTCGCAGATTACAGACGCAAACATCATTTCCCAATGGTTAAAGTGAAACACCGTTACCCAGACGGTTCCAATTTTTTTTCTGCTAGTTTCTTCTTTGCTGGTTTGGCATTACACTTATCATGCTGACATACTTATCATCATGATAATGACACACTTATCGTTGTCATACTGACAGCTAGATTGAGCTTCAATATACCGATAATGTGTGTTATCCTGCTTTTTTAAATTTATATGTATGCCGTTATATGCCGACCTATTATGGATTATACACAAAACATTTTGAGTTCAAAATTTACATAATCCAGCTAAAATGAGGAGAATTTCGGTTGAAATTTTAATGTGAACATTTTGACAGATGACTTTTAGTTACACTTCACTCATCAGTTTTATTTGTGTCTTAATTTAGCAGTGCAATTTCCCCCACACACGCACACACAATATTCATTCTTCGCCATTCAAATTCTTTCTTAGATCAACTCATGCAATAAGTTATCAAAAACAGAGACTTCTACACTAAAAATATCTCCCTCACAAAATTTACCCCCAAAGAATACAATTCCAGTATTTCGGGTCGCATACTGTTACGCAAACACGAAATCAATATTTTTTGTGCACCATGATACCCGCTGAATTCGTGACTATAATTTCCTGCAGGCCGATGAGAATTGTCAATATTGACTTAGTTTGAACATAAATTACATGCATGGCATAGCGGGCTCGAGTAGTCAAAAGAGGATTCCTCCTTACACATCGAAAAACCAATTTTGAGAGGAAAGAATCGCTTACCGTTACGATGACGCGCCTGATATACCTGCGAGCGCTAGTCTCCAAGGAAACGCAGCCTTGAATCTAATAAATCCAATCTAGTCTTCGAAAACATACATGCACGCAGGGTTCGACCTCAAAATATGTTTACGCAAACAGAAAATATTTATTCATAAAAGACACCGAAACCTCAATAAAATGTGCACTTTAGAATTTTTTAATGTGGCAATTGAAAATAAAAATTATTTTTTAATATTTTGATATCCAATAAAAATTACGCATATTGCCTTATATAAAATACGTCAGCAGACGTTAAATTCTTTCGTTTATATTTCATCTCGGCTCTTTCACTTTTTTACAAATCTATACATGATTTGGAACATAATGTGACATAATATCGTCTGCTGAAATGAATTAAATCATGAAGGTTGAAACATAAAATCGTCTGCGGAAAATTAACTGAAATGTAAAAGTTTAATTATATTATCGTCTGCAAAATATTTGTAAAAACCGTAATTGAATTTTTTACGATTAATTATTCGTTATTCAGTTCGGTTCTCTTGCAGCTACTGATGTAGCAATGTTTGTTTTAGAATAAAGTTTGTTACGACTTATGTAGCAATGAAAGATTTGTTGAACACGACGCGGCAATATTATTTATGCATAGATTTCAATGAAGGAAATGACATGACAAAAGTATATCAAAGATCAAAAACGTAATAACCAATCGACAGTTTTTCAACTTATTATCACGAGTAGCAGTGAAACAATATTTCTGACCTAATTCTAGTACACTATAGTTACTTTTGGCATTAGATGCACAATTACCACTATCCAATAAATGTGGCACGAATTTTACCTAGGAAGTGTAAAGTTGAATACATAACTTGCGGGGAGGGAAGTAAATTCGGTTAAAGGATGGAAAACCATGACAACCGGAGACCAATATATACAATATATACAAGGTATTAGATATAATATTTTTATGTAATAATGAAATACATTTTTAATTAAGTTCATTTTTTCAGGACTTCCATCCAGTCTCATCGTTGGACAGATGGGCCATTAATACTGGAGAAATCTTTATTAAATATACATACATTAACATAGGAAGGCAGTGTGAAAAATACGTAATAATTTCTTGATTAAACAATTTAAAAACGTAGGATATCATATACTACATACAAAAGTGTCCTTAGATCCAAACATTAACCGCGCTTAGCGCATGCTTTATCGATACATTTTTAATATGTGTGTTTCTTTCAAGATAGGTTTGACGTGAAAGTTACTTCAAGATACGAAACTGTGTCAACGAGAGGCGGAGTTTCTTCAAAATTTTCGAGTGTTTTTGTTGGTCTTTTATATTTCTTTTCTTAAAAATTATTAATTGTGGTTTGCTTGCATTTATTTCGACACGGTTATTCTCTCTCCGTGTTTCGACTTCATATATTGTATCTTCTAACTTTTCAATTGAGTAATTTTCGCCATGAGAACGTTGGATCAATGCCAAATCATCAGCATATGATGCAGTTTTCGTGTTTCAGTCTATAAAATGTGGAAAGACATACACAAAAATTATAAATGTAACATCGGTCCTAAGATAATGCCTTGAGTCAAGCTACTCTCATTGATTTAGTCGTAAAAAGCGGTTTCTTGGTATATAACAGGGGTGGCCAAGCTCCTTGATAGTCCGAGCCATTTTTTAAAATTTGAAGTTTTTTGCGAGCCGCAATTAAATACTTATTTAAAAGGTATGCAAAAAAGATATTGAAAAAGTTTTTTCACGGAAATTATATTTATTGAAAACATAAAAAAGTACAAAATATGTGTATTGAATTTAAATATTAAAACTCAAACACATTTATTTTACTTCTCTTGATAATTCTTTAAAATCTGGTGTATAATTGGTGACAGCACTTCTCAGTAATTCTTTGAGATGCCGGTTAGTTAATACTGATCGGTGTTTAGATTTCACGAATTAAAAAGTGGAATAAAACGATTCACATAAGTACGTTGTTCCGAATATTGGAATAATTGGACAAGCAGCCTTTTTTAAATTCAGGATAGTTCAATTTATGTACATATTTTCAAAATTTGGTAATCGACGTCGACTTTTATTTTAATTGTAGATCTTGATCTTCTTGAATCTCCATTAACTCTTATTCTTCAGATGCTTATTGGGTCATAATTATATTGGAAATGGAAAACTCGCCTTGAATTATGTTAATTTTAAATGGATTCAGAAAAAAATCAAGATATGATTTAAATCATTTCAAATCTTGAAATCTATTTTGGAAATCCGTGAATATTCCTTCTATCTTTTTTATATACTCGTTGAGTTTTTCTTTTTTAATATTGGAACAAATTTTTAATTCGAGGAAAATGACAAAATGTTTTATTTTTAATGTCTTTTTGAAAAAGTTGTAATTTGAAAACTAAATATTCCCTGTGAGAGGTCAGATATCATTTTATCTTTCCCCTGCAATTGTAAATTCAGTTTGCAAATGTTCCATAACATCAGTCAAAAACATTATATCTGTCGGTCGATTACGGACGATTACGCCACTGTTTATGTTCGTTCGCGCAGTTTTCGATGAGTCAAATCATTCTTCACTTGGACGGAAATGAAATTTGTTACAACGTGGCACTTAGTCTTTCATATTTGTTGTCAGTAATTCAAAAGACATTTTGAAACACATAAGGAGCGATAATAAATTTTTAAAATATAATAGCACGAAAATGAAAAGGGAACTTGTGCACATTTATCGAGAGCCACAAATACTTCTTCAAAGAGCTCACGAGCCGCAGGTTGGCCACCCCTGGTATATAATTTGAAAGCTTAGACTTTAGATATATGATTCGATTACTTTCATTAGATTAAAAGAATTATAATTCATTGTTTATTTAAGACATAATTATGCGTGTTGTCGATCGAATGCTTAAACGAAAATGCCCAGTATTAAATCAACTTCAGTCAAAACATTTTTGGTGGATTGTTACCTACTAGATCTTCTTTTGTATTTTTAAAAATCATCGACACTCTTTCGAAGAGAAAAATGAAGCATCAAAGAGGAGTAACGTGATTGCAAAGAAATTCCATATGCAAATATAACCCTAACCATGATTTAAGTGATAAATCTTTAAAGTTTGGCAGCCAGTGAATGAACAGTATTAAAAAAGCAGCAGTCAACATAAAGAAAAGTCAAACCGTGAATGTTATTTTTATTTTCGATTATCTGTCGTAGAAGACCTTTAAGCAACGGCTGAATTTCAAAAGAACAGACTCACGATTCGAAAGAAAAGGATTCCGAGATATTTACGATTTATAAAATTGGACACTACCTAAAAATTGTCTAACCATCGTGGAAACAACTCTGTGAAACAACAGCATAAAAGTGACAAAGAACTCAAGCATAAAAGATTTGACAAACAAAAATAGTACGTTACGTTACATTAAGAGAAATGTTTTCAAGTTAATTTTAGATTTCGTACATTTTGTGTTCAAACTGACTTTTTTGTGCCACTAAATCACTTTATTTACAATCCAGAATATACTCTTTATTTCTTTCCTAATGCAGCAGACATAGTATTCCTTGCGTTTGTTGCCATGCACACTCGTGAGCACAGTGTGAAACATAGCACTCCATAAACCAACGGGCACAGCTCGCCATGTCTCGATCTCTAAATACGTTTTATTTCTTATTACGGACGTAGAATAACGTTTCCCTCGCAAATAATTGCTGGTGGTGCCATCTATGGTACACTCGGGAATTTAGGCATGGATCTGGAGAAATTCTCCAGGTACCGGGCTCTGTTAACGAATCCAAAATGCTATAAACACGCAGTGGCGTACGCAGAATGCTTTCAAGGAGGGGGTTCATAATTTTCTGAGACTACTAGAAGAAATTCGAGTATGTAATAAAGCACTATTTTTTCCCTAATTTAGACAGTCATACAATTTTGACTTTTTATTTAGATAACATTGTTTAGTTAAATTTTGATTTGATTTTTTAAGTTAAGAACATTTTTTTTATAATAGGAGGTAAATTTTTTTTTTTTTAAGTAGGAATTAATCAAGACAGAAAAAAACTACTCGTAATGTAACATCTACCTAATAACCGTATAAATGTGAATATTCTATAGAAAACCAATGAATTTGACCAAAAAATAAAAAATAATAATTTACCGACAAATAGGGAATTAAACCAGTATACAAACACGCGTGCGATTGTATTTTAAGACCTCCCCCCCCCCCTTTCATTATTCCTTAAACCGGAATATTCAGGAAGATTTTTGTTAGAAGAAAAAAATATATCTTCAACTTTGAAGTGAAGATGTATTTCATAATTTCTACTAAAATTTTTACTTTTATTTCCATTTTGTCTGAGCTCAAGGGGGTGTTTAAACCCCTAAACCCCCCCCCCTTGCGTACGCCCCTGTAAACACGCATATAATCTCGTTCGAAAACTGATTTTTTTCTAAGTTCCCGAATCCACGAAAATCAGGATAGTTCGATTGATCGTAAAAGGATTAAATAAAACCATTTTTCTTTTTCTATTCTAATAAATTCGTATTAAAAAACGGTTTGGTGCGTGACGATTACATTCGAATGAAACATAAACCAGTGAACAACGTAACTACTCTGCTCTCCAATAAAGGGAAGCTCTTAATTAAAGAAGTGTTATCTTCAGAGAGAGAAAAAGAATCTAGAGCATTTCGATCATTTTTCATCGTTAAAACGGGATGCTTGTGTTTGTAGGAAGCCGGTAATTCAGGTCAAGGCCATGTATAAATAATCAATTTTCAAAGTTTATTCGCTACGGATTTATTTACGTTGCCTTGCTTTGTTACTCTAATTAGAGCACTTCTAAAGCACTATTTTATTAAGTGCGCATCTAATATTAAGAACATTTATTTGATTCCATATGTAACGACTTAGAGTATTGCAGAATTCTTTTAGTGCGAATTCCTTCAACAAAAGGGATCCTTCTAGTTTGTTATCAGTTTCATTCATAGTTACATCAAAAAGTTGAACCGCAACGGAATGGAGGTTGGATAAGTTCCGAACGTTTTTCAACTAATCGCAGCAATGTACGCTTAACATATCTTTCCCCTTTCCTATAACTGCATAATTTTTCTTTATAAATGGAAATGAATGCAGACTGTGTAATTTCGAGAGAAAAAAAAGTGCCGACTGAATTCCTTTATTCATTTCACTGCAATCGAATGATGGTAACCAGTTACAAATACGATAAATAAAAGGTCTAACATGTTGTAATTATATGTAATTTGTTACAATCGTTTCGTATAAGAAACTTTTCTAGAAATCTCAACCAGTTACATGATGCACAAGAACGAGCATGGAGGCAAAAATATCAATAGATACTATATAATTAAATTCCTCAAATCATTATTGAGGATATATGAAAGATATCTTTGAGCTAAATATCCAAACTAGAACGTAACTCATGCTGAAAAAGTAGCAGATTAAGTAGAAAATATTATGGTTACAGACTTGAAAAGCTTTAATGTATAATTTATTTCGAATTATACAATTCTCAACGCTTCAAAAAATCGAAGCGATAAGGATTACTTTAAATAAGACGAAAATCGGTATAGATGCATTATCAGATTACACACATACCAAAATCACCCATTAGAATTTCAAAGAAATTTAATGCTTCATTCAGGAGGCAGGAGCTATATAAAGGGATCATATTTAGTATTACGTTGCTCCACTAACAACTCTTATATTAGGTACGTGCAAAAGTTCTACCCGTTTTCGATATGCATATGTATATGCGAAGTATACAAGATGTATCTCACCTAGGACTGTGTGTAATCTCCAGCATAATTAATGACCTCTTTCCATCTTTCTGGTAGAAGATGAATACTACGCCAATAAAATTCCGCTGGTTTGGCCCTGAAGAACTAGCGTTAGTCACTTTTCACAGCTTCCATATCAACAAATGTCTTCCCTGCAAAGGCGTTTAGCACAGTTCGAAAAAGGTGGAAGTCTGTAAGGTCCAAGTCAGGGGAGTAAGGTGGGTGGGGTAAAATTTTCCAACCACGGTCCATTAACTTCTGACGTGTCATTGCAGAAGCGTGTGGCTTAGCATTATCATGATGGATGATAACCCTTGGGGATTGACAAGACGTGGCCGCTTCGACCGCAATGATTCCTGCAATCTTTCGAGCTGTGGACAGCAGAAGGCCGCATTAATAGTTTGATTGGGTTCTAGAGCCTCTCAATGAATCATTCCTTTAACATCTCACCAGACACTCAACAACACTTTCTTATGATGAAGTCTTTGTTTGGATATCGATGGAGGCGGTTTAAAAACGCGACACACAATCCCGACACGCTTTACATTCCGGTACACAACCCACTTTTCATCCCCGATGACCAGAGGTCGGCAAAGTGCGGCTCCAGAGCCACATGTGGCTCTTCGGCTCCTTAAGTGCGGCTCTGGCACAAATAACTGGATTGCTGGTCAGGCTTCTCGTCACTAGCTTCATCATCGGTAGATTCATTTTCCTTATTAACGATATTGACGATCATTTCATCTGTAATTTCTTGTTCGTGAGCATTTATGCAGTGCAGTCGAGTGCATTTCCAGAAAGGGACGAACGATGAGATTAAAATTGCGACCAATAATCTGAAAATTATCTTTAATTGGATGATTCTGTTTTAGAACCCTGACCTTGGGCGATCCAATAGTTTCCTTTCAAAAGAAGGGGAGGTGTAAAAACGTACACATGATATAATGAAAAATGAAAGGTTAATGTTGTTGGATTTCGTTTTCCTGATGGTGAAATCAAATTCAAAATGTTTTTCGGTAGTTTAAGAAAAAAAAAATCTAGAGCCATTTGATGGCTTGGTTAAAGTGGAAACTCGGATAACCGGGGCTCAGATAATCGGGACTCTACTGTAAATAAAATTGTATTTTTAAAAACATTTATTTTTATTTTAAACAATTTAATAATGATAATTTTGTACATGGCGGCTTTAGAAAAAAAATATATTTGGAATATTTTTATAAGCACCCCAATTAACATGGCTACCAAAATAATAAAGCAAAGAAAAACGGAAGATAAAAATTTGGCTCCCAATTTTTTAAAAAGATTGTTGTAATGTTCACATTTGGCTCTCTGGCTAATAAGTTTGCCGACCACTGCCCGATGACAATTCGTGTCAAGAAGAGGTCTTGTTTGTACAGGGAAAGCAATGCAACGCTTGTCATGACTCGCCTCTCTCGTTGGATTGTGCCCAACTGATGTGTAACGCAGCGATCGAACTTTGTGACGAAACCCAAAGCCTCAAGCCTTCTTTCCACTGTTTTCCGGTGTACCTGGAAGGTTGCCGCTAATTCCTCCACAGTTACCCTCTGACTTACTGATAGGGCGTGGTCCTGATCCTCTCGGAAAACGCTGACGGACGCCTAGATCGTGGTTTATCGTGACAGCTTCTATTGCCATTCCCGAATTTTCGAAAAAAGCAACGACATGTTCTTTCTTTAGTGTCATCCCCACCATACACTTGCATAATGTTGTGGCAGGCCAAGGCTGCATCACTTCCCCTATAGAATTCACACAGTAAACAGTATCTGATGTATTCATTTTTGATCTTCATTTTGATCAGCACAACACTGCCTCCAGCTACCAGCCATCAGTAACAATCAGTACCAGAGGCTGCTGTACTGTTCTCCCGATGACGTCATCATCGATTCCAAAACATGGAACACCAACTCTTACTAAAAACACCTGTCATCCGCGACCTTGTGCAAACGGGTTGAACTTTTGCACGTACCTAATAAGTTGTTATCCGCTCTTTTAGTGTCTCGCAGAGTTGAAAACTAATCTTCTGCAGCAAGCATTTATTTCTTTCCATTTCTCGAATTAGATTAGTTGCGTCTATCCTAGAATGATTGGGGACGCCTGCTCATCAGACCACAAATGTATTCTATTCGGGAGAGATATGGCCGTCCAGTTGGGTGTAGTGACACTTGCGCCCAGTGGCAGATGCGCCCAAGTCTAATTAGGTGGCACTTGCGCCCAAGTCCAGGTGTTTTTAAATTGATTAGAGCAGGGGGACATAATGAGGTGGCACTTGCGCCCAGTCTCCAGTTGGGGTAATTAGAAGCCCCCTGTTACCGATTCCTTCTCATTTCGAAACGTTCCTCAAATTTCTTCAACGTCGCCAAACGTTTTGCGTATACCTATGCGCATATTAAAATGTATGTTTTATTAATTTGATTATTATTTCTATAATAAATATTTTTGTTTTATTTTTTTTGTAAAAGATTCACAATTCCCTTTTTTAAACAAGAGCATTTGTTTAATATGCCCTGTTTTAACTTGGTAATTGCCAGGCTATCAGGTAAATAATGTTTCAATAGAATTTTCTATAGAATTCATAATCATATTACAATAAAAATAAATATGCAATCATTTTTGAACAATATAATCAAAGTTTAAAATGTTGATTTGGGAGATCTCATTGATTGGGAGCCCGAGAAAAACATTTTTAAGAAGTTATAATCAAAGTTGTTTTTGCTTCTAAACGTTAGGTTAAATATGATTTAAGCAATACTATTATGCAGTGGATTTCGATTTTTCTTTTACGTAAGAAGCTTTATAATACATGTAGGATATTCTCTATATATAATTTTCCATATTTTAAGTTGATGAAAACGAGAGCGCACTGGATAAATACATAAACAGTGAAATTTTAATAATAAATGAATTCAAATTCTATAACTTTCTGGGGAACGTAAATAAGTTCCAAAAAATAGTTTTATTTCTTTAAAAAAATAATAATGATGGTAAACTAATTACCTCAACTTGAGATTTTATCCATTTCCTTAGAAATAGCTGTTTTTCATTCCCCCATCCCGATTAATCGTAACCACAGAAACGATAGCCGAAACAGCTTCGTGAAATTGTGTTATTCCCATCTCACTTTCATTAATGAGCGTAAAGCCAGTGGCGAGGAGTGACTATTTGGAGTAGTCATCGCTATATTTTTCTGATTTTTAGATCTTCGGGGCCGGAATCATGATTCTGAGAGATACAAAGTTAATCAAATTAGTTAAATTTAATAAATTTAACTTTTTACATGAGAAATTATCTTTACAACATTAATGAAAACTTTCAGTTACATTCTCTTTATTTGTGTATCTATTTGTATTGTATCTCTTTATTAAAATATCAAGACATTTCCTACGATTTTCACTTTTAGATGTCTTTTTGCAAGTATGAGTTCATTTTAAAAGATGAAAAATTTCGCTGAAGTGTTTTTCGTAGACATGGTCGAGATTGCTGATTTCGCATGTCAAAGTATCTCTTTAAATGAATGGTTTAAATGGACCTCGTTAAAAAACTTTATTATCTCTTGTGAGAATATGCACCAAAAAGCAGTGTAAAATGCATTTTATTTGATTTTATGCCGACACAAATGAAAGATTTCGGATATTCGTTCTCCGAATCTACAAAAAGATATTCTGAAAGAAAAAAATTCTTTCTTGAGAAAAAGTTTAAAATTTTCTGCGATTTTTTAATTGTTTAAAAATTGAAAATATTGGAGCAAAATTAAAGTCTGGTTCAGTCACAAATGTAATACATTTAAAATATTAATAAGTTTGAGAATAATTATTACGTATATATGTATATACTTGTTCCATCAGGACTAAGAAAAAGTCAACTTTCTAAATTTCTACTTAAATGACTTTATTTAACAATTTATTTTTATTTTTGTATAAAAATCTTACGAACTTAAACAATTAAAAAAAGCTAAAAATAATTGAATTTTTTTTAATGTTGCTATTTTTAAAAACATTAGTTACTATTCTTTAAATACTTCCCCATTATTTACACATGTTAGAAACATTTTTGAAACTATTATGTGATTGCTGTTATAAAGGCACCATCGTATTAATTATATTTATCTTTTATATTAAGCTATTATAGTATCAAAACGCACTACAAACATTTTAATTTATTATGATACGGTTTAAATTAAAACTTTTATTAAATAAAAGTATATTGCCTTTCATAAATAAATAAACTTTATTGAAATATTGCAGTTCAAAGCTATCGTTGTTAAAAAGATGAGAACATTCGTAAATTACAATGAAAATGTTTCCAGAAAATAGCAAAGATTCGTTCCTCGCTACCGATGACCAGAAGACGTGCACCGCACTCTCTGTAGATTATACGTAACTGGAGACATTAGGGATTTCATTGGCTGAGGTCTGTTTGTAAATTGCGTGCGCATCAAATGGAGGATTCGGCATGAAATGCCGAATCTAGATATTTATTTTTTTTTACACTCAATAGATGGCAGCACGGAAACAATTGCATATTAATACTTCTTTTTTGAATGAGATATCGTTTTATTTTTGCGATTGACATTAAATCTACAATTTACACAATTTAAAAATTAAGTCATATTTTTCTATTTTATAAATCCCTGGTCATCGCCGAATCCACAGATGACTGGACGCCTCGCCATTGTGTAAAGCACACTTCACATGCCTCGGTGAATTAAAGAGTTTCATTTCTTTATATTTACCGTCACTTTTATTTTATGCGAGAAAACAACCAAAAAAGAAAAAACAGTTTACCAATGTATACATTGGTAACCACACCCAGGGCCCGATTAACACTACCTGGGGCCCTAGGCACAAATCTTTCGGGGTTATATCTTCCCCTCTCCCTATAGCATCTACTTAATATCTGCAAGGGTTATATTTGCATATGGAATTTCTTTGCAATCACGTTACTCCTCTTTGATGCTTCATTTTTCTCTTCGAAAGAGTGTCGATGATTTTTAAAAATACAAAAGAAGATCTAGTAGGTAACAATCCA
>Ga0181466_1000406_pt1 | contig 16245 bp, 22 predicted proteins | sample InSIn4gowninarea_FD_119078 | JGI IMG/M metagenome (GOLD analysis project Ga0181466, IMG submission 119078) | Clean room microbial communities from NASA Spacecraft Assembly Facility at Jet Propulsion Laboratory, Pasadena, California, USA -... ... | reverse complement strand
CTTCTCTAAACTTCTTTGGATTATGCAATTTCAATGCTTTTTCATTTCATATCAAAAGAGGGGAAAAATGTAGACACCTAAAAATGATTTATTATTTATTTAATAAATCATATTTTAGATTTCTGTAAAAAATATTAAAAGCAATTTTACAAATGCCAAGATAAATTTGATATTACAATGCAATAACATATATTATATTAAATATTTATTATTCACCATGGTTCATATTTTAAAATATATTGAATAATATAATGATTATATTATTGCTATAAGTTGGATTTCATTCCTTTCTATTTCCTTGCAGGTTATAAATATAGGAGTTGGAGGTTGAAATCCCTATCGGGTCTCTCTAATAGGTGGTTGTACCATACATCATACTTATGATGTATCTAGATGCTACCTATTGAAAGATATGTTTGCTTTGAGCTATTATTACATACTATAGTTTATGTGTTATCTAATTTTATAGGTTTAGAGCCATTCATGCCCTAGATTCGACACATCATTGGCATTGTGCAAATCCATGATCTAGACCTACAAAAAGAGGAGACATCATCATTTAGTTTTGTATGATTCATCATCCCTATATCTGATTTGGTCCAGTCCTCTGTATTCCCTTGCCACATCTTACAGATTATCATATCATAACCAGTTGTATTCTTTTCATTTATTTATCTGTATATTTGAATAAGTGCTATCTTAGTAGATTTATCTTATGTTTATATTATTATTTATACAATTTATCATCTACACCTAAGTTTGTTGAGAATTACATCTTTTGTGGAGTTTTTCATTTGAAACCCTAGGTTTTGTTAACTTTCTGGTTGTGATAATTTTATATGAAATTAGATAATTTTATTACTTTAAAATTATTAGAAATAAAAGAATTTTTATTTTGTGGAAAAAATGTTTTTACAAAAAGCACTATATTTTAAAGGTCATTTTGTTGAATTCAATAAGATTTTGAAGACCTTAAGACAACTTGAGACATCAAAATTGAGTGAAATTCGAACTTACTATTTTAAGTGCTTCTTCTCTATCTGCAAATCGATACGTTGTAGATTGGTTAGCCTAGTTTGTAACTGGCCCATCAGTTATTCTAGTTTGTAACTAGCCCACTAGTTAGTCAAATCCATAATTGGCCCATCGATTAGTCAATTAGTTGATCGACTAGTAGTGTTTCATGTGTGTCATTTCTTGTTCATTTTGGCATTTCATTTCCAGTTCGTTTTGATTTCCAACTTGTAATTTGAATGGTTAAGGTCACTTATGACCTCTTATGTGTTCTATGATGTATTAGCAAGGTTTGAAGTGTGTTAGTGTGTAAATTACGTTCTCAATAAAGATTTGGGTATTTTTGGTTAAATTCCGGTCCTCCTTTATTGAGTGTGTGTTCATACTTTGAGTTGCAAACTTGAATTGTAGTGCAATTCATTTTATTTGAAAGTGTTTAATAACTCTATTTGATATCAAAGTTTTATTGGATTAGTTTGGGTTTAAACAAAAGAAGGGACAAAATGGCAAGCAACTCAAATTCAATCACCATTACAAAATTTGATGGAGATGACTATGAGTATTAGAGTGTCTAGATGAAGACTCTATTGAAGGTAAAAGGCTATTGGGATATTGTAGAAGCTGGCTACAATGATCCTACATATTGGAGTGCCTTGGGTGCAGATGCAAAGAAAGAATCAAAGGAGAATGAGAGACAAAACTCCATGGCTTTGTCCTTCATACAAGCAGCTTTGGACAAGAGCATCTTCCCCAGAATTTTAGCTTATTTTTAGCCTAAGAAGCATGGTCAATATTAAGAGAAGGCTATCAAGGGAGCCTCAAAGTGAAAGAAGTAAAACTCCAAATAAGGATAAGGGAGTTTGAGAACATGAAGCAAGAAGAGAAGGATACTATTGGAGATTACTGTGTGAGAGTGAAATCCATAATCAATAAAATGACCACTCTTGGAGAGAAGATAGAAAAAGAGGTTGTCGTCAAGAAGGTTTTGAAAACCTTGAAAAAGAAGTTTGATCATGTTGCACTTATTATTGAAGAGACAAAAGATATATCTACCATGGAAATTGATAATTTAATTGGCTTTCTCACATCACATGAAGAGAGAATGTCAAAGAAAACAAGAGCATAAACAAGTAATAGTGATGAGAAAGCATTCTCCATCAAAGAGAATGAAGGAAAAGGAAGAGGACAAGGAAGAAGTGCAAGAGAAAGAGGTAGATCCAGAAGAGGAGGAATAAGAGGTTCTTTTGGAAAAGGAAGAGGAAGAGAGCAAAATTCAGAAAATGAACTAGCATCATCATCAAGGGGGAGACACTCCAGAAGAGGAGATGGTAGAGGTAAAGATAAAAGAAATATGCAATGCTATTATTGTAATAAATTTGTCCATCTTGAGTATGAATGTAGAATGAAGCAATCACATGAAGGAAAATTAGTAAATTATGGAGAGGAAGAGCATAGTTATGGTGAAGAATAATTATTCCTGTCCATGACAAGTTCTCAAAAACTTGAAGATGAGACTTGGCTATTGGATAGTGGGTGCTCAAATCACATGACTGGTGAGAAATCTTTGCTCTCCTCAATTGACTACTCTTATAAATCTAGTGTGAGATTGGGAGATGAGAAGAGATTGGAGAATGTTGGCAAAGGAGAGATGCAAGTTTTGACAAAGAAGGGAACCATGAAGGTGAAGAACATTTACTACAATTCAAATTTAAAACAGAGTTTATTGAGTATTGACCAAATGCTAGAAAAGAATTATAAATTGATATTTGAAGATAAAATGTGCAAGATATATGAAACTCTTTTCTGTTAAAATTCTTGAGAAAGATGGTGGCTATGTTTTTATGGGGATTAAGGAAAAGAGTAAACTTTGGCATATGATACTTAGGCACTTGAATTTTCAGAGCTTGAAAACTCTTTTAGAAATGGTGAGAGGGCTTCCACAAGTAGAAGAAAGTAAATATGTGTGTGAAGGATGTGCACTAGGAAATCAAGCAAGGAGAAATTTTTCAAAGAATGAAGCATGGAGAGCCAAACACCCTCTCCAATTGGTACATACTTACATTTGTGGGCCTATGCAAACACAAAGTTATGGTAAATATTCTTAGTTTATAAATTTCATTGATGAATTCACAAGAATGAGTTGGGTTTATTTTATCTCAAGAAAAGATGAAGCATTTAATTATTTTAAAGAATTCAAATTGTTTATTGAGAAATAAAGTGGGCATAGTGTGAAATGTTTGAGAAGTGATAAAGGAGGGGAATATTGGAGCAATGAATTTTTTCATTTTTGCAAGGAGAATGGCATTAGGAGACACCTTACCTCTCCCTACACACCACAACAAAATGGTGTAGCGGAAAGGAAAAATAGGACTCTTGTCGAAATGGAAAGAAGCATGATGCAAAGTAAAAAATTACCCAACATTTATTGGGATGAATCAATAAGGATAGCAGTGTACATTTTGAACCGGTATCCTACAAGAAGATTGGATAAAATTACCCCCTATGAAGCTTGGTTTGAAAGAAAACCAAGTTTGGAACACATGAGAGTGTTTGGGTGTCTTGCATATGTGCACATTAATGATGAAAAGAGGAGGAAGTTGGATGCAAAATCTAAGTCTTGTGTGTTTATAGGATATTGTGAGCATTCAAAAGCCTACAAATTCTATAATCCTAAGAGCCAAAAAATAATTTTATTAATAGATGCAATTTTTGATGAAGGGGGAGAATACAGTAATAAAAAATTGTAGCAGAGTGGTCTTGAAGAAGAGAGTTTGGAGGAGAAAGAATTAGTAAAAGAGTAACCTAACCATGTTGTGAGAACAAAAATTTAAGTACAACCACCAAGTGTGAGTTCTCCAATATCACCAAGATCATCTAGTTCCACTACAACACCAAAATTTGTAAGTGCACCAATTTCACCCAATGCAAGATTGTTGAATCAAGGCAACAAAGGCAAGATATGTTGAAGGATCATTCAAAAATTCAAATTATAGATGGCAACACCATGAGGAGAATCACAAGACAAACATAAGAAATGCAAAATCTAGTTGCAAGATTGGAGAGCATTCAAATGTATGGATATGAAGACAAGGGAGAGCCCAAAGGTGAAATGGTAAACTATGCACTTTGTTCTATTTCAGATTCTATTCCTGTTTCAAATATTACTATTATTGAAACATCTTGTTATGAAGAAGCTTGTTTTAATGGTGTTTGGATGCAAGCTATGGAAGAGGAGATTGATTCTATTGAGAGGAATGACACTTGGGAAATTTGTGAGTTGCCCAAAGGAAAGAAAATGGTTAGTCCAAACTAGGTGTACAAAATAGAATGCAAGAGTGATGGGAGTGTTGAAAGATACAAAGCAAGACTAGTGGCAAAAGGATTCACTCAATAGTATGGAGTGGATTTTGAAGAGACATTTGCACCAATTGTAAGGTAAGAAATAATTAGATTGGTACTTTCATTGGCTACAAGTAAAAGTTGGACAGTCCAACATATGGATGTGAAGAGTGCATTTTTAAATGGGTACATAAATGAAGAGGTGTATGTAGCACAACCTCAAGGCTTTGAGGTTTCTGAAAAAGAATACCATGTATAAAATATCAAAAAGGCTCTATATGGGTTGAAGAAATCTCCAAGAGCTTGGTATACAAGAATTGATGGATACTTCAAAAGTGTGGGTTTTCAAAGAAGTGTAAGTGAACCTACCTTGTATTTCAAGAAAAAATGTACTGATATTTTGATTGATTACTTGTATTTAGATTATTTGATATTCATGGGAAGCAGTAAAAAATTGAATGAAGCTTTCAAAACTCATATGATGGTTGAGTTTGAAATGAAAGATCTTGGTTTGATGAGCTACTTTCTTGGCTTAGAGGTGCATCAAACACAAGATAAAATCTTTGTGTCTAAATCCAAATATGCAAGAGGCATGTTAAAAAGATTCAGTATGGAGAATTGTACACCTGTTGCAACATCTACAACCCATGGAGAACACCTTTGCAAAGAAGATGGAGAATCAAAGGTGAACAAGAAATAATATAGAAGCATTGTTGGAAGCCTTATGTTTCTAACAAACACAAGACCAGATTTGCAATTTAGTGTATCTTTAGTTGCAAGATACATGAGTGATTCATCAATTATACACCTCAAGGAAGAAAAGAGAATACTTAGATATGTGAAGGGAACAACAAACTATGGAATACATTATACATGTAATTCCAAGCTCCAACTTACAAGTTTCAGTGATAGTGATTGGGGTAGCAATTTTGATGATAGAGAAAGCATAAGTGGGAATTGCTTCTCTCTTGGATCAGGTTTGATATCATGGAGCTCCAAAAAATAATCTATTGTATTTCTTTCTAGTACTGAAGTTGAATATGTAGCAGTAACAAATGCTTCAACACAAGCACTATGGTTAAGGAAGGTGTTGAAGGAGATTTGAGAGGAGCAAACACAAGCAATAATAGTTTTTTGTTACAACCAAAGTGCCATAAAGTTGGCAAAAATCCTATCCATTATTCTAGAATAAAACACTTTGATTTGAATACTCATTTCATTAAGGATTTGGTGGAGAAAGGGATGGTGAAATTAAGGTATTATCTAATACAAGATCAAGTGACAGATATATTCACAAAATTAGTGGAAAAAATCTCAATTTGTGTTGATAAGAGACATGATTGTTGGTCCTCTTATCAGCAAGGGGAGTATGAAGACTTTGAATCCCTTAAGACAACCTGAGACATCAAACTTGAGTGAAATTAGATCTTACTATTTTAAGTGCTTCTTCTCTATCTGCAAAGTGGTATGCTGCAGACAAATTAACCCAATTCATAATCAGCCCACTAGTTAGTCTAGTACGTAATTGGCCTACTGGTTAGTCCAATCCATAATCGGCTATTCAACTGGTCGATCGAATAGCAGTGTTTCTTGTGTGCCATTTCTTATTCATTTTAGCATTTCATTTCCAGTTCATTTTGATTTCTAGTTTGTAAGCTAAATGGTTAAGGTTGCCTATGACCTCTTATGTGTTGTATGATGCATTAGCAAGTTTTAAAGTGTGTTAGTGTGTGAATTCCATTCTCAATAAATATTTGGGTATTTTTAGTTAAATTCCAATCCTCCATTGTTGAGTGTGTGTGCATACTTTGAGTTGCAAACTTGAATTGTAGAGCAATTCATTTTATTTGAATGTGTTTAATAACTTCAAATTTAGCATTAAATATTTTTATCCAAAATATAGATAAACATAATTAGAAAATAGTTATATTTTTACAAGGTTTAAAAGTGCATATTTATGTGAATCCTGTGGAAGCTTTTTCTTGGCATTCTTAGATCTTGAAATTTAAAAATTATGGTTAGAAAATATTTCTTTGATGGATCATGAAAAATAGGATATGTTATGCTATGATTGCCATATTATGATGTATATCATATGCTACATTTATCATATCATGTTATGAATTATGTATTACATTTCTCATCTCAAGTTGTACATTATGTGGTGCATTCACAATTTCATGATATCTATCATTTGCTATATTATATACGATATTTAAAAATTATAATCTAACATAAGTGCAAGAGAGATTTGAGAACATTTTGATAATGGATAAAAGAAATGATAAATATGAGCTTATTATCCCCCTAAAATTAGAAGATATCTCATGTGATAGTGTATAACCATACATTGATCCACTAAGAAAGGATGAAATTCAAATCCTGAAGATTTAGGCAATTAACTATTCTCATATTTTATTCAATTGTGAATATGAAAATGTAAAATAAAAAATAGAAGATGAGAAAAATAGTGAAGGTTATAGTAGCAATGATGATGATGATTATAATGAGAATGAATTAGATAATATTAAAGAAAAATAATAAAAAGCAGATGCTTGGATAGAGTTATTTCATAAAGTGAATAAACAAAAAGATTAATCAATGGAAAAATTCAAAGGAAAGTATTAGATAGTATGATGAATAGTGATGAGTTTATAAGAGCTTTAGATATTAAAATATGTAAGATAATTAATTCTTTTGAAGATAGTTTTGAGAGACTTAACTAAGAAAAATTAGTTCCATTTGCATTTTTAAAGGAAGTAAAGAACATTGAAGAAAATATAGATGGTGATCCCTTCACAAAAGTAGTACAATAAATATATTAGTGCAATGAAGAATTTAAAATTAAAATGAATAAATTTAAGATGATTATGGATAAAGGAGTAATTGCCAAGGTATCTCAAGAACAACATTATTAAACTATTTATAAGTTTGAGAAAGTAATGAAAAAAGGTATAAAAGAAAGATTAGGACCATTTACATGCTTAACGAAATGGAATATCAAGAAAATGAGCAAATGAAAAACCATCAAGAGGAAATCAAAGGCATTGTAGAGAGTTATAATATAATAGAAGAAAAGAGGGATAATCAAAAGAAGTTTAGAGAAGTGAATTTTTTTTTGAGTCAAAGTAAGCTTCCCTTTTATGATTCATATATTGAGTATGATATCTCATTTGCCCCCTTTTGGTCTAGAATTGCCCCTTGCTTTTTGCTTCTATAGGGTAATCAAGCCAAAATGATATCATGTGTGTGGAGTGGCTTTTTAGGTACCATGGAGGTCCTAATCTTTGTTATAATCTATGGAAATAAAAGAAATAATACTTGCATAGATCACATCCATAGTAATGATATTCAAATTAAAAGGAGCAAGGATGAAATTAATATAATATTTCTTTGTAGGCTAATTTTATTGAAACACATAGGATATAATTTTAGCTGATGAGGTATTTATTATGCCCCAAACTTTTTGTTCCTTTTTATCATATTGACCTATAATTTTGAAGATATTGTGCTCATGGGGTTGCCATGGCCTAAAACTTTGAAACATTTTTAGAACCATATGCATGGAAACATATTCACTTGATAAACATATGCACTATAATTTTTATATGCCGCATATTCAGATATGTAATGGCCTATGTTCAAGAAATAATACCATTTTTATTTTGAAAAATGAAATGCTCGTAAAATTTGCAAATGAGCTCCAAAATACATGAAATTTTTTTGAGCTTTCTTGACATAATTATCTACAAACCATTAAAATTTAAGAAGCAACTTCATTTGGATGTGTGATCTATGAATGATTCAATTTGAGCTAACCAAAACAAAAATGCTTCAACTTCTCCAAACCCACAAGTGCCAAGACCATTCTCTGATACCACTTGTTAAGAACCCATTATTTTGTAATAACTAGATTATTAAAAAATACACATAAAACCATTCCAATATGTAAATACCATTCAAATACGCAAAATCATTACATATAGTACTTACGGAAGTAACCAAATTGCTTGCACCACTTTGAGGGGGAACCTTCCATAGAATAAGTTCTCTCTTCAAATGAAATGTATTTCATGCTTGAGTATTACAATAGGGAAGGCCTCATATAAATATCCCTTTATGAACCTTCACCTTTCAAACTTATTACATGTGGGATAAATAATAACATAACATAAATAATATATTATGTGGTCATAACATTTCCACTCCTTTTGCAAGCTTTTTCCTCAAAGCTTGTATACACCATACATGAAAACATACTAGCCTACACACATTAACATAATCCCACTACACATCACCACACATTAGCCTACTAAACTACTAAGGAGGGTCATTATATTGTCGATCCCTTTGAAAAGGTTTTTCCTCAAATATTTCTAGAATACAAAGTACAATCCCTCCATAAATAATAGAGAGAGAAAAGAGCCAAGGAATCCAACTCGTTTAAAGTAGCCAATAATGTGCTAAATCTGAATAAGATCCTATATGAGTATCAAAATATCACTAAGATAATGATAATACTACTATTGAGGAGTGAAGAATAAAAATAATGATCCAAAAGAGTCAACAAAGAAACCACCACATTGCTGTTGCACTATGAAGTTCTCTTACGATGCTCTGAAGTCTGTCTTTTGCACTTTGAAATCCTATCACTAATACTCCATGAAATTCTGTTGCTCCACCATGTCCATACTAACATAAGCGAGAGGAATATCCTCATATCCTATAACAAGATCCAATAATATGGGATAAATAGTCTCCATTGAACTAGAATAAATAGGTTCCATATAATTTGTACTAATACAAGTGAGAGGAAGGGCCTCACACTTTAGAACATGCTCCTCAACATTCAAAGAAACTGACTCCTCAACAATAAACCCATGAAGGTATTTGAAAGGATAAGTAAGTTTCTCCTTAAGAATGGTTATTGTATTAATCAGGTTATTAACCATGTCATGAAATTAAAGTTTATCCTTTTCAAGTGTTTCCCAAAGTTTATTAATATCCTCTTCATTCTTATATTGTTCTAATGTATGTGTATGTAGAGGTGGAACAAAAGTATCCATTTTTAGAAATTAAAATGGATATCAAATCAATTACAAAATTTTTGAAATTTTTACTATGTATATATACCATGAATAACCATTTATATCTGAAATTTTGTCCCAAACTGATGTTATATGTAATAGTTATGAAGATTTCACCTTTGCCCCTTTGTTTATCAAAATTACAATCACCAATTTTATCATAAATAGATTAATTCCTCTTGAAATGAATTGAAATATTTACTAAACATGTATGATACTAACATACAAAAATACAAAAAAATTTAGAAGCAAATTTGTACAGATGAAACAAGATATGGTTGATTTACTCTTACCCTTTCTAGATCTTAGAGCATTTATAAGGAGACCCCAATGTTTTTCTTACAAAATATTCAATATAAATCAAAACATTCTGAAATATAAATTGTGTAATCTTGAGATACAATTTTGAAAATCCTTTAAATTTCAACAACAATATCACAAGGATGAAAAATATATGATCAAATACTTTTTTCCTTTTTTTCATAATTCTAGATCTAGGGGTTTTAAGGGGAAATACAAATCTTCTCATAAATTGACCAATACCAATCTAAATAATCTAAAATTTTTATATAATGATTTTCTTATCTATCCAAACTTCTCCAAAAATTTCAAAAGTAAAAACCCTGTATTTCATCCTATACAACCATTTTATTATGAAAAATGAAATGCTTGTAAAATCTATAAACTAGCTCCAAAATACTTAAAATATTTACTAGTATTTCTTTATGTAATTATCTACAAACCATAAACATTTTAGAAGTAAATTCATTCAAATGTGTAAGCTATGAACAATTCAATTTGAGCCAACCAAAATAAAAATCCTTCAACTTCTCCAAACCCATAAGTGCCAAGACCATGCTCCGATACCACTTACTAACAACCCACTATTTCATAATAACTAGATTATTCATAAATACATATAAAACCACTCCAATATACAAATACCATTCAAATATGCAAAACCATAACAAATACCACTTACCAAAGTAACCAACTTACGTATGAGAGCACAAAATTGATAAGAAAAATACTCTATTGATAAACCTTTCATCATGAAGAATACAATTGTCATAAACTCTACCATCATAGCATCAATATCTATTAAGAATGCAATCTCAAACACACTTATATACATATTTTTGAATAGGAGAAACATAATTGTAACAACCCCCTTTCTTATAAAAAATATACTCCTAAATGATATTAAATTCACCTTTACAGTTATCACAAAAAGTGTAGTCTCATATCTCATATAAAACTCAACCATGATAGGGGAAAATTACCTATTCATTATGTTATAAATAGTTGTAGAAATCTATTTTGTAGGCAATGCAACCCTCACTCCAAAGATATTGCATCTTCTCTTTTTCTCCTCCAACAAATATTTACTCCCAATATACTCAATAATGTTAGGTTTATACCCAATAGAAAAATAGTTGTTATGATGTATGCAAATATTAGAGCTTGTTACATACCTTTTTGTATGGCTGTCCAAGATCTTAGGTACTAAAATTGGGGTAGATTTGGGTTCAACCCAAAAATTATCCAATGGTTGTATATCTTCATCATATTTAGGTTCCAAGACATCTAGATCCTATGTATTCAAGAGCTGATTGCTTTTAATATGTACATGGTGCTCCTCATGAGTGGTTGTTGTTTTAAACAAATCAATATTCAAATTAATAGGGCTAAAAATAATATGAATACTCTCATCCAATATATCATTCTTACAAACTGATTTGGAAACTTCAACATGATCATTTAGATCATGCTCTTCTTCAATAATCTCCATGTTAACTATATCTTCAACAGGTTTGAATGCATGCATTTTAAATAAACACTTTGGGAATCTAAACACATCTCATGTGGAAAGATGCCATCCTCTTTTCCATCATCACAAATATCATGAGTGAAATTCATCTCATGTGACCATGCAACATCAAAATCAACCATGTATTATAAATTTTGGATAGCTCCCTCATCATGGTCAAACTTTTAAGTGTATTCATTGCTCTCCTCCTCATGTGGTGGTGTGGTATACTCCTTTTCTACATCATGTGTGCCAAGTATCAAATCCTTTTCTGACCACATAGAAATAATTCTCTTTTCCTCTTTTTGCAAAGCTAATTTTCACACATCTTTCTTCATACTCCTATTCTTGAACATCTCATGATAGTCTTCAAAAGATATGGCACTCTTGAAAGCTACAAGTCTTTTCTTGTACTCCAAAAATAAGGCATGCACTTTTCAAATTTCTATGATGCAAGAATGAAGGTGAAGATGGAATTCTAGGGCATAAAAGATGCTCAAAATTCTTCTCAAATATGCTCAAACATTATCCAAAGCTAATCAAACCTATAACTAGGGTTTTCCAAACCCTATATTTGAAAACATAACTCCAATGCAAGATAACATTGGTAACATAAATATGATTTGGTAAAAATAATATTACGAAAATCAAAATGTATTAATAATATAAATAACCATTCATTTATGAGCTTATGAATAAGAATAATAAAATATGTGACCAAAATCTTCAATATGCAAGATAATAAGGCTGCAAATCTTTAATAAGACTATAACTTTCCTGTAACAAGAACTAGGGCATCCAAAATATGAGAATATCTTCATAATTCTTTAAGTGAAAAATTCTATGGCTATTGGGTGTATTCCTAAGTCAAATGAAGAAGAGAAGGGAACATTCCTAAATATGAAAATCAAACATTGAAGTTCTCTAAGCATGCCTTCAAATAAGATGCTCATCTCCCTTTTATAGTGAGCTAGGAGAAGTCTTATTCTAATTTATGGTTGATCGACCCAACTCAGAAATAAAATCATTTCTAAAATTACATTATTGCAAAATATACAACTAATACATAAAATAATCCTAAACCTAAATCACTCATACACATCCCTAGAATAGGGTTTCCCATCTTGGAGTGCTCAATTTCATATTTTTGCACCTAATTTGGAAAACCATCGTCATAGGAATTAAATACAATAAAATATTCAAAAAGTCACAATAATTACTCAGAGGAATAACATACCACTTTAAGTGGAAAAATCAAAAAATTAAAATAAATTAATATAGTAGGATCCACACACATGATATGAGATTTTGGTTTATGGGATGAACTTCAAAATGCCATATCTTCCTCATTTCTTAATGAAACCTAGTTGTGTGACTTGTTAAAACATTTGGCATGAAATTTTCTATCCATTTTAGAAGATGAATTGATGATCCATGGTTTGTGATGAAAGTTATGCCTTCTACAAGGTTTCTCAAAATTATGGATATTACACTTTTCTATTATAAACCAAACTTAAATAATAAATTTTATTGCACTCATCAATTTCCACTATAAAGTATGCTCTAATTTCAAATCTCAATATAGCCAAATGTATTCTTTCCAAAAAACTCTATAATTTAAATACACCCCATCATTAAACACTAATACACTCTTTATCATGGTTTTTTGAAATCACCCTTATTCAAAATTAACATTTATAGTTCAATCTATCGTTCAATATTTATTGATAAATTCAAGAGAATTCAAATAAATAAAATTGGAGCCAAATAATAATAATAGTAATAGGAACTGAATAGGACCAATATAGATTAATGCAAAAAATGAAATTGAAATATATGAAGTTCAGTAATGAAGCTTCATTCACTCTCCAATGGTGAGAGTTGCAGGAAATTGAATTAATACAATATAATGCTAGAGTAATCTAAAACTAGACTAAGTCATAAGCATATAACATAGTAACTGAAGCCAATATATTTTAGACATGTTGAATACTCAAAGGTGAGTTGGAAGAAAAAAATAAAACACACAAAAATTTCCAAAAAATAGCTCAAGAATAATGAGTTTCAAGGCATTTTTAAACTATGCCTAACCTGTAGGCTGTAGACTGGTTGGACAGGTCTAACTAGTTGGATGAGGATTGATTAGCACATTTGGGGGTTAGTTGGTTGGTTAGCTAGTTTCAAGGATACCAACTAGATAATAAACTTAGAAAATATAAATTTTATCTCAAGATAAGAGTTGAGTTTCCAACATTCTCCCCCTTGATGTGAAGATGATGCATAATGGAGTCTCTGAGTATCATGTACTAAGCCTTGAAAACACCTTTCATGAAGATATCGATTAAATTGATCTTAGTATTGTAATATTGAAGCTTAATTTGTTTCTTCTCCACCATGTCATGGATGAATGGTACTTCAATTGAAAGTGCTTTGACCTATTATGTTGGATGGGATTGTGTACCAATTGAATGGCACTCTGATTATCACATTAAAGAATGGTTGGTCCATGTTATTTCTCACCAATCTCTTCAGGCAACTTCCTCAACCATAATGCATGAGCACTAGCTGTTGTGAGAGTAATATACTTTTCTTCACAAGAGGAAAGTGCTATAGTAGATTTATTCTTGGCACTCCATGTAATCAAACCTGAACCAAGTGAGAAACATTATCCAAAAGTGGACTTCCTGTTATCAAGATTGCTGCCCTAATCACTATCACTAAACCCTACAAGTGCAATCTTCTCCATATGAGAATAATGAAGACCAAAGTTAATGGTGCCTTTAACATATATCAGAATTCATTTTGCATTCTTCATATGTAAAATGGAAGGATCATTTATATATCTAGAATCCATTGAGATAACAAATTGAATATCAGGCCTAGTATTACAAATAAACATGAGACTACCTACAATGCTCCTAAATTCTATTACATTTATTTTTGGAGCACCATCTTCTTTGCAAAGAAACTCTCCATGAGCTAGAAGATTTAAAACAATACTACAATTATCCATACCATATTTTGTAAGCATGTCTCTTGCATACTTGCTTTAGCACTTTGGTGAACCTCCATACCAAGAAAATACATCATAAGGCCTAGATCATTCATATAAAACTCATGCATCAAATTAGTTTTGAATTTGTCATTCATGATGGAATAAATTCCCATATAAATTAAATCATCAACATAAAGAGAAACAAGTAAAATCTAATTACCTTCTCTCTTGATGTAGAGTGTTGGGTCATTTTTTCTCCTAATGAGCCCAAACCTTGGAAGTATCCATCAATCTAGGAGTACCAAGCTCTTGGATCTTGCTTGAGGCTATAGAATTCCTTCTTGATCTTGTACACATGCTTATCTTTATCTTGCACTTAAAATCCTTGTGGTTGTTGCACATAAACCTCCTCATCCAAGTAGCCATTCAAGAATGCACTCTTTACATCCATGTGATGCATATTCCAATGCTTTTGGGCTGCTAATGAAAGCAGCATTCTTACTATTTCTTATCTTGCAACTGGTGCAAATTTCTTCTCATAATCCATACCATATTTTTGTATAAACCCTTTGGCAACCAATCTTGCTTTATATCTTTCAATTATTTCATCAGTATTGTATTTAGTTTTGTAGACCCACTTGGAGCCTACACATCACTTTCCTTTGGGCAACTCACAATGTTCCCAAGTATCATTTTTTTCAATTGAGTGAAGCTCTTCTTGCATGGCCTTTAACCACACATTTTTGATGCAAGCTTCCTCATAACAATATGGATCAAAATTTAAAAAAATAACATTCTGGTCTACACACAATGCATAATTAACCATCTCCCCCTTTGGATCTTCATCTATTTCCATATCACTAAATTGCTTCACAAACTTTTCCATTTCATGAAATTGACTTCTAGTAAGCCTAGCTTTGATGAAAGTTTGGATCTAAAACTAGATAAGGAGGATGGTTTTGAAAATAGTTTTTTACCTCTTTTTGTCTTCATCACTTCTTGAATCACATTATGAGAACCTCCACTTGAAGGAGAAGTAGGAGTGGATTTGGAACTATTGGAGGGACTTTATGGAAGACTTAGAGGCATAACTTGAAGATTTGGAAGAGAATTTGATTTCTTGGGTTGCATATTCTTCAATTTTGATGTGTTTTAATGAATAGGAACTTCTCCTCCTATATACACAATGAATTTTTGTTATTGTCCATATACTTTCTCTTCCTCAAAAATGATATCCCTTGATATAACTATTTTTATGGTTTGAGATTGTAAAGCCTATATACTTTACTTTCTTCATTATACCCAATGAACACATATGGTTCACTCTTTACATATAATTTTTTTTTTTCTCTTTTTGTACATGAGCATATTTCAAACAACCAAATACTTTGGAATGCCAAACACTTGGCTTCTTATCATACCAAGCTTCAAAAGGGGTCTTTCCTTCAACTGTACTAGTTAAACAACTATTTAAAATATAATTGGATGTTCTCACTGCTTCAACCCAATACATTTTATGCAATTTTTTGGATTGCAATAAACATTTTTACGTCTCAATGAGAGTTCTATTTTTTCTCTTAACCAATCCATTTTGTTAAGGAGTATAGGATGTAGTATATTTCCTCTTAATATCATGCTCTTTGCAAAAATCAATAAATTCATTAGAGGCATACTCTCCCCCTCTATCACTTCTTACACATTTAATTTTATCCTCATTCTCATTCTCAACCAACTCTTTGAATTTCTTAAAATACCCAAATGCCTCATATTTATGTTTGAGAAAATAAACCCAACATATTCTACTAAATCATCAATAAAAATGAGGAAATAGGAATTCATACCAAGACTCTTTGATTGCATTGGTCCACATAAATTAGTATGCACCAGCTGTGGTGGGATTCCCATGATCAAATTTTTGTCTCGTTTACTTGCCCAAAATATAAGCTTCACAAATAGATTTTAGATCTTTAATAAGAGGCAACCATGAACAAGATCATGAG
>Ga0181466_1000403_pt1 | contig 16264 bp, 20 predicted proteins | sample InSIn4gowninarea_FD_119078 | JGI IMG/M metagenome (GOLD analysis project Ga0181466, IMG submission 119078) | Clean room microbial communities from NASA Spacecraft Assembly Facility at Jet Propulsion Laboratory, Pasadena, California, USA -... ... | reverse complement strand
TTCGGGCGATGGGGGCGGCATGTTTTGGGGCGGGGACGAGGTGCTGAGGTGGTTGAAGCGGTATGTCGCCGTCGAGCGGTCCGGTGCGGATCCGAGCGTGTATCTCATCGAGCCGAGTGAGGCGGATAAGCTGGGATTTGGGGGGAAGGCAAGTCCGACTGCGATGACGAGCAGTAAGGCCCCCGACGGCGGCGCTGGGGCGTCATCTGGTTCGGCTCCGAGCCCGGCGAGGAGGGACGGAGGCATGGATCCCGTGACCAAGGCCCTCAAGGAGGCGAGGTGGAACATCCTGGAGAAGCTGAGCCAGGTCACGACGTTCACGCGCCGTACGGCCCAGGAGGTCGCCGACAACCCCAAGGTGCCGCCGCAGGTGCGCCGGCTGATGAAGAATCCGGAGGTGCAGACGTTACAAGAGGAGTTCGACTCCGCGCGGCTGTATCTGGCCCGCTGGGCGATGGGGATAGCCGAGCAGAGCGAGCGGGAGAAGAATCAGCGGATCTGGACGGCGAAGGACGTGCTAGAGATGGAGGAGAGCGAGGTCGGCGAGTTTGAGATTTTGGATGCGGAGGTCGGGGCATTGGGGGTGGGGGAGAGGAGGAAGCCGGTCACGGTGAAGGAGTGGAAGGGGTGGTTTGATCAAACGGAGGGGAGGCTGCAGATTACGCCGGATGAGGTCAAGGAGAGAATATTTCATGGAGGACTGAACCCGGATGATGGTGTCAGGAAGGAGGCGTGGCTGTTCCTGCTGGGTGTGTACGACTGGGATAGCTCGAGGGAGGAGCGCCAGGCTGGCATGAACAGTCGGCGGGACGAGTATATCCGATTGAAGGGCGCATGGTGGGAGCGCATGGTCGATGGCAGCGGCTCGACGGAGGAGAACGAGTGGTGGCGGGAACAGAAGATGAGGATAGGTATGCACTCCCTACTTTCCAACACCAGCGCGTGTGTCTTTCCCGGGCGCAGAAAGAGGCTGACAGCTCCCCATTCAATGGGGTGCGCGCGGTAGAGAAGGATGTGCATCGGACAGACCGCAACATCCCGCTGTTCGCGGGCGAGGACATCCCCCATCCGGACCCGGACTCGCCTTTCGCGGAGGTCGGGACGAACGTGCATCTCGAGCAGATGAAGGATATGCTGCTCACGTATAATGAGTATAATAGAGATTTGGGATACGTGCAGGGCATGAGCGATCTGCTGGCGCCGATTTATGCGGTCATGCAGGATGATGCTGTTGCTTTTTGGGCCTTTGTCGGGTTTATGGAGCGCATGGTACGGTCTCCCATCTGCTTTTCACAACAACCTGGACAGCTTGACTGACTGAGTATTTTCTATATACAGGAGCGCAACTTCCTGCGCGACCAGTCCGGGATGCGCGTGCAGCTACTAACACTAGACCACCTCGTCCAACTGCTCGACCCGAAACTGTACCTGCACCTCCAGGCGGCCGACTCGACCAACTTCTTCTTCTTCTTTCGCATGCTGCTCGTCTGGTACAAGCGCGAGTTCGAGTGGGCGGACGTGTTGAGGTTATGGGAGGTACTGTGGACGGACTGGCTGAGCAGCAACTTCCACCTATTCATCGCGCTGGCGATTCTAGAGAAGCATCGCGATGTCATTATGAACCATCTCCAGCACTTCGACGAGGTTCTCAAATACGGTACGTCTATCTCCCCCCTCCCTCCCTTTCTTTCCCCTTCTTATTCCCCCAATCACCCCTCGCACTCTTCCTTTCCCCCTCTCTCTCCACGAAACACCAAAGCTGACCACAGCGAAACAGTCAACGAACTCTCCAACACAATCGACCTCCCCTCGACCCTCCTCCGCGCCGAAGCCCTCTTCCGCCGCTTCCAGCGCACCGTCGACGCCATCGACCGCAAGCACAGCTTCCCCGCCGCGCCCAGCCTGCGCCAGCGCAAATCCTCCGCTAACCCGCCGACCAGCCCTTCGGCATCTCGTGCTACGCCCGCTCTGCTGGACGGTGATGGTAAGGGCAGTAATGGCAGTGGCAGCGGCGGTGCTGCCACGGCGACGGGCGCGGATAAGGGGAAGCAGAACCAGCAGCGGGGAGAGGAACAGGGGCAGCAGACTGTGGGGGATGGGGTGGCGAAGGGGATTGGTGCGGAGAAGGAGAGGGTTGTTTCGCCGGAACTGAGGGCGCTGTTGTCGAGGGAGGTGGTGAAGCTTGACAAGGGGGAGGTGGTGAGACGGGGTGGGGGCGTGGGGTCCGGAAAGTCTTGAAGGGTGTGGCGATTGGAGAGAAGGTGGGGGAGGGCTTCAGCTTGGGTTGGGCCGAGCGATGAACTCATGACGGGAGTATGCGGGTGGGAGTTTGATGTACGAGAGATGGTGTGGAGAGAGTGGCGTTGGACGTGCTGATGGCTTGACGTTTGGTGGGGAGGGCTTTGGCGTTCTAGGGCTGGTGATGGGTTTCTCACTCTCTTCTTTCAGAGTACACAGGAAAGGATTTCTGAGTCAGGTTTCGATTTCACAGATTAACGACTACCCAGCGCTCACAGCTAGACTCAAAACCTAAGAGAGATCCTGTCAGCCCATGCCTCCTCCCCATCCCGCCCCTCACCCCTTCTTCTTCCCCTTCGTCTTATCCACAACCTCCACCCACCTCCGATCAACCCCCCTTCTCTCCAGCGCCCTGACCACCGCCTCCCGTTGCGGGCCCTGCACCATAACCTCCATAACCGGGTTCTTCGGACTACTCCCCACCAGCCGTTCCACGCTCGTGCTCCCCGCACACGCCCTCCTCAACTCATCCGCCAGCGGCTGCGGCGCAATGAAATACGCCTCCACCCCGCTCACCTTCGTCACCGTCTTGTTCCCGCCGCGCGTCTCGAGCACGACGTAGATCTTCGGCGGCGCACCGGCTTTGGGCTTCGCCGCTGCGGAGACGGAAGAGGAAGCGACGTGGTCGGCGTTGCGCAGGATGGCCCAGTGCGGCGCGCAGCCGGCCTGGATGCGGTCGATCAGCGCGTCGCGTGGGACGGAGCCTTTGGCCAGGACTTCCTTGTCGAGGGGGCGGGAGCCGTCGAAGACGGCGTTCGCGAGGGTCGGGTTCAGCGTCACGAGACGCTTGTTGGTGGGGTGGATGAGGTGCTCGGATTCGATGTAGGATGTTATGATTGGGCGGAGCTCGGCGGGAGTGTAGAGGCCGCGGGGGTCGGCGGAGGAGGCAGATGTGAAGATGGGGGAGAGCTTGTCTTTTGGGCGGTAGAGGTGCAGGAGTTTGAGGTGTTGGCCGATGGAAGGATCGGCGCTGTCGGGTTGGACGGTGGACTTTTCGCCGCGGCCGAGACTGGTGGCTGCGGAGGTTTCTTTCTTGGGGAGGCGGTAGGGTTTGAAGGATGTGATGTGCTGGTCGTCGAAGTCGATGTCTAGGATCACTGCTTCGTTGCCGCCCTGCTCTTTGGCTTTGATGATCTGTTCTTTGTCGAGCGACTTGATGAACTTCTTGATGTTCTTCCAACTTGTTTTCTTGATTTGGAGCGAGCTGGCTTGTTTTGGTGTGAAGGCTGGCAGGAACGGCTGCACGAGATGGGACATGACAAATGACTGCGGAAGCGGGAATTCGAGGCCAAAGTTCTTCTGTCCTCTGTTGGTCTCCTTGTGGTGATGGACGCCGTAGAGGAAGGCTTTTCTGAACGCGGTGTCGATTTCTGTCGGCGGGTCAGTGATGGTGAGACACACTAGTAGGAAGCAATTTACCTTGAGTAGTCATCTCTCTTTCCTCGGCCTGTGCCAGACTGTCGTCCTCGGCCGTATCGTCATGTTTATCGACCTCACTCTGTTCAGGCTCTCGGTGCACGGGTCGGTCGCCAGCGCTGAGTGGCACACCACCTCCCTCGTCACCATCGTCATCCAGATCTATCCGCTCTGTCTGATCTGCCAACGCATCCGTATCCTCCTCTTGAGTCTCCCAACCATCTAGGTGCTCTGGAGCAGCACCGCCCGACTTCCCTGAGGCATTCCAAGCCCACAGTTCGTCGCCGGACCAGTGGACCGTCCGCACGGCATGGCCTTTGGCTCCCTGAACTTGCTGTAGAGCACTAACATCTATCTCACACTGTCCCACAACCAGCGGCACAGTCGGTGAGTCCGTGCTTGCAACGGCAACGACAGCACCCTTCTTAGCTTTTTCTGGAAACGGTGGACCTCCAGCGAGTCCAGGTGTCATGAGGTCAGCGCCACCCTGCAGCTTCTGCACCACGATACCTGGTGTGTGCAGGAGTGGCACTATCCGAGGATTATGCCATAACGTGTACACTGCTCGACGCTTTGGTGTCAGTGCTGTGTCTTTTCCAGTTACAACGGGGTGGCCAGACCTGTCGGATACATTGTCTCCTCCACTTTTACCCATAGCACGCGCTGCTCTTCACCTTCATGGCTTCCAACGTAGACTGTGCCTGACACCTTCCTCAGGTCAGGTCCCGCTGTTGTTGTAAATCGCGCCGACAACGAGTTGTCAGGTAGTAGGGCATTCCTGAGATTCGTATGGCTTGCGGTTGCCGCTGCCTTTTCTTCCGGATCGGCGCCGTTGTTCACTGGTATCTCCAACGATAGGTCTTTTATGATCTGGTCTGCGATCTTCCTCCTATCTGAAGATCGCAAAGGGGCCAGAGGCTTGATCTGCTAGTACATCAGCATGACAAGAGCATCTTATACTGGAGCAGCTCTCCTACATTAGGTTTCTTCTTGAACATGATGCTGGGATTGTGTGTACACGAAAATGCTTTGCGATATCGGTGGGAGCTCAATGTCAAACACGAAAGGTCTCAAAACAACACATTCCTGCAGAACGCTGATGTGTGTGGTTCGTCAAAGTTGAAGAGGGCGTTTTCTGGTGGCATGTGAACGACTCGAGTGACGCAGATGTGTCGGTCAAGTCCTACCGGGCTTTATCGATACAACGAATGCCAAGACCGGGGTTCAGTCAGTTCGATCTTGCATCATGCCTGTTCACCGTCTCCGTTTCTGTGTGCACGGTCTGGACTCCCGTCGTCGCACACATACTTGGTAACTGGACAACCGTCACCGTACATATGGAAGCCTTTTCTGGATCACCGAGACCCCTATCCAGTCTTGATTGGTGGAAGCGCATCTGCTTGCCTCGGAATCATGACGATGCGGAGCTACACAATGCGGGGGATGTTGCCGGTTGGACACCTACCAGCCGTCGAACCATCAAGCTCCCTTGACGTCTATCTACTCAGTCGTTGAAGTCGTCCAACTCTACCAAGCCCTCGACTACAGCGGATTCAGGTCAACACCATGGCGGAAGTCAAGAACACCTCAAGCCAGCGCCTTACCAAGATTAAGGATTTCTTAACCTTCCAGAAGACGGCAACCACCATACCCTGGGACCCAGACTGCACCATCTTCCCTACTCGAAAGGAGCTGCCAACCATTCCCGGTGCTCCCCCAGAAGCAGCTTGGTGTTGGGGTGACAATGACTATGTGAGCATTCCGCAGGAACCGGGGAAGGCAAAGAGCTCAGATGCTAACGCCAATGCCGAGCGCAGATTGGCAGACTGAACCTCCTCACACCAACCCGCGTCGCCGCTGCCGCCCGCGAAATCCGCACCGGCGAGATCATCCCCGTCAACCTCCCCCTCACCGTCCCCGAACAACCCGCCTTCAACCGCGAAGCCTTCCAACACTCGATCAAGACCCTCGCCGACGGCATCGCCTACGACGACCTCTACACCCTGAACACCCAGAGCGGCACGCAATGGGACGGCTTCCGGCACTTCGCCCACATCCCGACGGGCTCCTTCTACAACAACACCAAAGGCGAGGACATCGTCGGCCCTAAGGCCAACCTGAAATGCAGCATGCACCACTGGGCCGAGCACGGCATCGCGGGGCGGGGCGTGCTGCTCGACTACCGCGGCTACGCCCACAAGAAAGGCATCCAGTACGATCCGTACGACTACTACCCCATCTCGTTCGAGGAGCTGTGGCACTGCGGCAAGGACCAGGGCATCGACATCCGGCCCGCGGCGCAGGGCGGGGACATCAAGATTGGGGATATCCTGTTCGTGAGGAGCGGGTGGGTCGAGCAATACCATCTGAAGCCGACGGAGGAGCGCAGGGCGCTGGCGCTGAGGGTGCATGATCGCGATAATCCGCAGGCGTCGGGGCAGAGGTATGTGGGCATTAGTCAGGAGCAGAGGGTCCTGGATTGGCTGCACGATTGCTATTTTGCGGCGGTGGCGGGGGATGCGCCCGCGTTTGAGGCGTGGCCGACGCATGAGGGTGAGTACTAGTGGGCTGTCGAAGGTGCAGGCTGAAGAGAGTGGTTTGCTAACGATGGGGCAGCGTATCATCTGCATGAGTATATTCTTGCGCTGTGGGGGATGCCGCTGGGCGAGATGCTGGATTTGGAGAAGCTGGCGGTCAAGTGTCGCGAGCAGAATCGGTGGACGTTCTTCTTTTCGAGTGCGCCGGCTAATGTCCCTGGTGAGTTTGCAACGAGTCTGCGGGTTTGTGTGTGAAGAGCAGGAAGAGCTAACGATTGTTGTGTAGGCGGTGTGAGCTCGCATGTGAACGGCCAGGCGATTCTGTAGGTGCATGAAGAAGCCTTATACTAGTTGGTAAGTTTACGTTCGCGGCACAAGTCGAGCCCTTAACTGTGGGAGCAATGCAGGTTGCACTTTGTTCAAAGCAGGCGAGATAATATACGTTCCATTACTTGAATGAGATGAAACTCTTGAGTAGACCTGGGATGACGAATGACACCTTGCTTATACTGACCGCCTCCCGAACGCAGACCTACCGACCACTAATATACAAAGGATGTTCTGTTTGAGGGCAGTGTGTGCCAAGAAGGCTCTGATATTTTGCACCATGCTTTCAGGATAAGCTCGATTCTTCTGTCAGAAATCTAAAGTTTTTCGATACCGGTACTGCAGCTTAGCTGTATCCAATAGCTTTTTCCATAACTACGCAGATGGGAGCCTGTCTCACATCGTCCAACGTCTCAATTGTCCCATTGTGAATGTGTTATCTTCACTACTTCTTCCCCTTTCTACCAAGGACCTTTCCCCCTTTCAGATGCTTAGTTATCATTAGTATGACTCCCACCGTACTGGAAACGTTCTAACGTCAAGAGATATTAGTGATGTTTGTTGTCTTCACATTCATTGACACACACCATAGCTCGCGTACATTATACCTGCACGTACGCCCATTGTACTCCAACGCATGGTGGAAGTTGATGGTGGGCTAGGCCTGCACGAAAGGGCCACTTCTAGGATAGATCAACGTCTACTCCGTACAGATTCGACTCCAAACAGTTTCGATCATCTCAAACTCAACATACCACGGTTATAGTGTATTCAACAACAGCAGAGATCCAAGTTTATCTGCGCATTCAGCTCAGCCCATATTTTGCATTACACACTTCTACCGGCCGAGAATTCATTATGGCATCCAGACTGTTCGGCAAGGCTCTACCCGCACTTTTCAGCGGCATGATTCCAGCATTGGCGTCTACTGTTTATCTAGCACAGAAGGTTGACAGCCACCTCGAGGACATCAACTCAAACCTAGACTACATGAACTCCCGCATACACAGCCTCGAGAGACAGATTCCCGCGAAAGTGTCCAAACCTTGTTCCGAGCAGTGTCTATCAATAACCAGGGTTGACACCCTATTGAAACGCGGGCGAGCAAGCCCAACGCCAGAGAGAACGACAAAGCGTCACAGAACCTCGTCGAGGGATTCAAGCTTTGAGAGAGTAAGATTCCTCTTTAAAAATCACTTCGACCCTAACACGGCTACAATATATCAAAGGTCACAGTTGAAGTTCTCCCTTTTCCCATCACCGTACATTAAAACGAAACCTCCGAGCAGATGTTCAGCTCTGCAAAGAAAAGCGTAAACTCGACGTGCGGCTAAGAAATCTCCTTTCAACAGACAAAGCCTGAATATCTTTGTGTCACGAAGAGACAATAACGGTCTCAAGAAATTACAGGTTCCATGTTGGAACACGCAGCAATGCCCCCTCCGACTGCCGTATCTCCTCCTGGCAAAACAGCAATATTATACACAATCGAGATTACCCAAGCGCGTGCGAGCGAGGTGGTAATCGCCGGACGAACAGATGCATATCAACGAGCTACCTGCGGAGATATTCGACGAGATCCTTAATACGACGAAGGGTCGAGACGTACGGAAGATGGTGTTCGTGTGCAAGCTTTGGAAGAAGAGGATCCTCGAGGAACCACGCACCCCCGTCCTCCTACAACTCCCTCACATCATGATAAATTTCGTCACTGTTCTCTGCAATCGCATCACTGACTCTTCTAGATCGCCAAAGGGGAGGTAATTGCGCTCAGGCGCAAAATGCCATATCTGAAGACCATCTTGTTGCCGGCTCCGCCGCAGCAGCCGCCGGCGCCCGTGATTCGGCGCAAGTGGGTGGAGTGGTTGGCTCGAAATGGCACCGTGGAACAAGGTACCATAGACATTCCGCTGCGACGACTGGGACGGAGTACTGCCACCTCTACCATGGAGGGCAGTTGCCATAAAATACAAATCCTACACTTATCGAACTACTCAAGTCTCAGACCGATCCGAGCGGGGAGTCTCAATCTTTACACTCTCGAGTTGTTCTACGAGACAATTCATGAGAGGCATTCTAAAGCATTACGAAACGACACTGTCACGTCGCCAGACACACAAGCCATCATACCTCACGTTCAGCGAATAACCATTCTGTTCACGGATGCTCAGTCCTCCCCAATAGACAACAAGATGAGAGGGTTTCGCCATAAGGCTACTGCTGTTACTGCCGGCTCAATTTGCTGCGGCTCTTGCCTCTCCTGCTGCACCTGCGTTTTCTTCCTCATTGCTGGCCTACCGAAGAGGAGATCGAGGTGATCGATACACAATGCTCTCATTATGGGCGCAGCGACAATCGCGATCGATGAGCGCGTCTCATTCCCAGTCGTTGCACCGGCGCTGAGCGTAGGGATCTCCACCGCAGCCTCGCAGGCAGAGGAGCACGAGAGTGTGGACAGAGCAGCGGAATGGGATGGGTTTGTCTTCTGGAGGGGACTGAAGAGTTGATGAAGGTGGGATTACTGGTGAGCCAAAACATAACCTAATAATGACGGGCTTACTCAAGTGTAGGTGAGCCTCAGCAAGAACATATGATGATGGATATCACCACGCTCTGGTGGCGCCTGTCAAAATGCGGCGGATGGGACGGGCGGACTGCATAGATTACTCACAGAAGAGAGCAGAGGAACACATCATCGATCTCAGATTGCAACAGCGGTAAGACACTGTAGATGAGCGAGCTTTGTGTGTGTCGGCTAGACCGAGCATCGGGAGAAGACTGTGTATGGTGCTGAGGGCAACCATAATGACGGAGTGATGGACGTGGGGACTGACGGAGTGTTGGACGCGGATTTGACTGAAGCGACAAGAATAAGAGACACGAGATACACGCTAGAAGGAGTCGTTTTTTCCTGCTCTTTGCGCGCCAGGGGCCTGGCCCGAGGCTGCGCACATAGGGTAAGATGGTGTTTGGTCCAGGACGACGTGATCTGGGTCCTTGGACGGAAATAGGGTGCCTTGTGCTTTGTGGAACGCACGTCTGCTTAAGTTGCCAGTGGATGACAGATATATACTCTACCTGCACGGCGTTGAATTGCTTTGAGGAGGCCATGGTATGGAGGAATCCGTAGAAGAGTTCCTTGTATTAGCTTGATCAGGCGTTTCATATTCTCTTCATTGTCGCGGCTTCAGTTCGTGTTTCCAATCGTGCACACAGCGTATCCTGATCCTGCAACCGTTGCTCCAGTTGCTGATTCTCCACCATCAACGCTACGTTCTTTTCCTTTAGCTTTGCCAACTCCAATGCCAGTTATGTGCTGTTGTATCCGCATTCGGAAATTCCTCGTGGAGCCGATGTATAGGCAAGGACCGATCAGTGCATACCATCCTTCATCCCGTAAGCCGTCTTGCGATGTCGTTAGAGTACGTAGATCATCGATATACTACGCTTGCCTGCCAGTGTGGACGTAATACAAGCTCCCGTTGCCCCACATTATTCAGACTGGTAACGAAGCTGCGCTCATATTTGCCCATATCCCCTGCTGGCACATATTGGGGTTGGTGGATGCCAGCGTGATTTGGTGGTATCTATTCGTAAATCAATATAACTAACTGCAGGTATCAGCCGACGATTCATCAGTGACTAAGAACAGAGTGCCATTTTACTCACGGCACGTACTCCATTATCTGCATACTCTCACAGGTCCGATGGTGTCCACCGTGATCACGCACTAGACGGATACCAGGTTGCCTGCACACCAAAGTGCGACCTTGCCGCCGATGGTAGCAGCATAAATGGAGGTTCATTGGCAGTGTTGTTTCCCACGAAACTGGTATGGTGTTGAGCGGTGTTTGTATTTATGACTGCGAGATTCTCGATGTCAGAAGCGCAGCTGCTAGCGCAAGGGGTTGTGGACACAACTGTCTTAGGCGCTGGGCGTTGGGTATATGGAGAGGAGTTGCTGGAGTTGCTACGACCAAGTATGACATCAATATTAATCAACTTCAGTTACATTGCTACATTCTCCAAACTACTCAACTGACCTCACACACTCATCACTAAACAACCTCCCCCACCACCTCTCCCTCCCTAGTCTCCGAATCAACCAGCACAGCTCCAGTCCCCCCATGTCCCATCTTGCCCAACGCAACGGTCGTACTCCTCACGTTCGGAATAACCAGCACGGTCTCCCCCAAGCTCTGATAATCCGTCTCACAAGTGACATCCTTCTCACTCTCCGGCTCCGCCTCAGCGCCCTCCTGCGACTGCGGCCTGCCGCGCGCTGACACATACCGAATCTCGACGCCGGGCAGTAACAGATAGCCCGGCTTGAGCGGCAGCAGCATGACCGGGAAAGTCAACTGCTCGTTTTCAGCCGCTGAGAAATGCGCCCGCCGCTGGCCGCCGATGAGCCAGGTGTCTGGGTGAGGGTCGAGCTCGTAGACGAAGTCGAGCTTGGGGTTTGTGGCTGTGGAGTTGTCGCCCCATTGCCGGGTATGGCTGATGCGCAGCTCGCCGGCGAGCATGGTGCCAACCGGGGTTGGGGTCGTGGATGGGGAGAGGACGGTGAGGGAGGCGGTATGGACGACCTGGATGCGTGGGATTGTGACGGTTATGGTTATGCGGCGGTGGGTGGTGGGTGGAGAGTTGAGGGGAGGAGTTGAGGGGGTTTGGAGGGTTAGAGTTGCGTTGGCCTGCTGGCTGTCAGCAACAGTTGTTGAATCGCGAAGTGCTAAACCTACCTTGTACCAGTCTTCCAGCCAGTTCCTGGTGTTCTCCCGAATGTTGCTTGGTAGGCTTTCGAGGACGTCCATCCAGTCACTGTCGTTCAACGTACCAATGGAGACTTGGCTCAGCAGGGCTATCCTCTCGTACTCGTCAGATTTGATACGCTGGCGTAGGCGGTCGATTAGGACGGGGGTCAGCAGTCGTTTCAACGGAGCAATTGAGCTGTTCCCAATATCTGAGGTGAAAGCTCTTTCAGCCACATCGAGAACATCTTCATCCAGGCATCGATAGTCTACCACCAGTGATAGAGGTCGATGCTGAGCTCTCTTTCCGTCTGCGCTCTGACCCACCCTGATGATCTTGTATGTGAGGCAGGCTGGATGTTTCGGAAACACAAGCATTGGCGTAAGCTTGCCTGACGGCGACTGAACGTCATAGTCCTCCGACTTCTCTAGTTGCACGTTAAGCACATGGAAAGGAACGTAACCGGAAGGCCTGATATTGAACCTCGAAAACAAGGCACGCTCTTTGAACAAATCATGCACGTTGACATCGAGCGGCAGTTCGACCGGAATATCAGCGTGGGCGAGGTACTTGAACACGCCTTTCGCTGTATGGTACGTGATCTCCAATCGCACGGAAATCGTGCGGATGTGACTCTCTAGCTCGTATGGGACACGGAAAGTTGTTGTATGGTCTCGTGTCATGTCGGTAAACTCGATTACACCAGGCCGTGTCTGATCGCGGATGGTGGCCTGCCCTTCAGTAATCATGGCATCGGCAGTGCGGAGTCTGAGTCCGGCGGAAGCAGCCCGCAGCCGCAACTCCGCCTTCTGTATTTCATTCCAGCCGCTCTTGCACTCGATCTCAATTGAACCAGGCTTGTCAACCTGTATAGAGCGGCACAGTTTGGCTTTTCCATCGAATGATTCTAGGCGCGGATAACACAGGATCCTCGACTTCTTCGCTGTTGGCAGAGGGGGCGTGGATGCTCGAGACAACGGTACGAGCGGATTGGAAGGCTCCTTCTTAGGTGATGGTTCTTGAACGAAATTGATCTTGTTGGCCTGAACAAGAATCTGATCAACGGCAAAGGTTCCGTACGTGGTGACCTGAATAACATTAGCACAGTTTTGCCGAAAAAGATCGTGCGCAACCGACATTAGTATCGAGCCATATCTTATTGATGCCGCGGCGGAGGCGCAAAGAGCCTTCACTTTCAAGCCAGACCTCTGCCGATTGTCCGCTAGACTCGCTCAACAGCCTCACTTTGACCTGGTCGACATGAAGATCATCCTCAAGCAGGTGACCGATACAGAGCCGCAACTGGAACCCGTCCTTGTCAGGATAGTGCCGCAAATATGGTTCTAGAACAACATTATCAAAGTACTGCCACATAGACACCGAGATATTTTGTGGCAGTTGATCAGAGTATGCAATGAGCTCTGTGAGGAAACCCTCGGTGTTCACGAAGTCATCGTTGAGCCAGGTCAGGTCATCTTTCCGTGAATCCCGCTCTACGTTTGTTCCAGACGGGTACTTAACTCTTGGTACCATCGATGATCTCTTCTGTGCGGCAGACCTCGCCAACAGATGCAAAAGCACCTTCACGTAGTCGTCTTTCTGGTGCAGACGCTTCAGGCAATGCGCCTGCATCTTGACCATCGAAGTCTCAACAAAGTTCCATCGTTGATCGGCGTACAGTGGAGTCAAACGGCTGAAGTACATTGCTGCGCCAGCAAAGTCACCTAGCTCGCTACGAGACATCAATCTAGAGTTCCTTCTCGGTCACGAAGTAGTAGCACTTACAACTTGACAACAGCTAGGTCGCCCATTACTCGTTCCGCGGATCTGGTCCGTCCCGCTGCAAGATAATGTTTTATTGAGGAGTCACTGAGTTTCTGTCAAAGGTCGCATTAGCTTGTGCCACAGTCCATTTGAGTCCTCTACGGCCTACCTCGTATAAGTTCCTAAAGTCATCGATGGATGAAACTGCTGCAACGAGAGATGGATGATATAGACCTTGTAGCGTCGAGTCCTTTGAAGAACCTTCCTGGACCATGCTGTCCGTGTTCTCAACCTCACCGACTGACGACTTGGGATCATCCAGATCTATCTCTGTCAGACTGGCTGAGTCAAACAGGTGCGCATTAGCCGCAGAGGTCCAGCCAATTGACCAGCCTCTGGCTTTCCCAACCCGCTCAAGAACCCGTCGTTGAACGAGAAGGATTTCTGCTCTATGCGCAGCCAGTCCTTCAACGCCTGTTCTGTTGTCGTGCGAACGCTGCTGCTCATTCTGCTGTCGGCTTGTACTGGAAGATCTCTGCTCATACACTACTTGAGAGGAGAGCGAAGCTTGTGCCCACGGAGGTTCTCCCATAGAGCCTCGGTTCCGTGGTAGATAGCTTGTCCCTCTGTGATGTGCCAAGGTATTAGATTCTGACATAGGAAGTTTGAGCTCAGAGTCATGTCTTCCGCGAGATGAGGCTATAGAGGAAGATGATGGTTTGTGAGTATCAGAGAATCTAGCCGTAGGCAAGGCAGTGATGTCAGTCTCCTCCAGTACTTGTTGAGCTACGGAGAAGGTCCAGGATGACACAAGATTCTCAATCAACCTATCGGAAACCGACAAGTCGTTTGCACGAGCTCTGAGATACGGTTAACAGTGTTCTACGTCTGAGCGAGCAGGGGTCCTGACCATACCCAGTCCGGAGGTCTTCCCTCAATATGCGTGCAACGCTAGTGATGAAACTCAATGCGCGCTGGCAGACTTCAGCAAGCCATACAAGGTCTTCAGAATTTTCAAGAGGTTTAGATGACGTAGGTTCTGGGTCTGGCGCCGCTTCAATACCATAGTATGAATCACTCTTTTTGTGTGTCTTCGCTGGAGGCTTCGGTCTGAATGATCGTGCGTTACCCAACCGAAGAAGTAAAGATATCTGTCGGGCAAATATATAGCTTTTGAAGTCATAGATGGAAATATCGTTAGACAGGATGAGATCTCGATAGTTCTTCCTTGTCGCGTTGACAGGTCTGTCCGCAAAGATTGACTTGAGGTTGCCATCAGTGCCGGCTTCTACTGCTGTGCCAAGCTCTTGATTAGTATCGTTGCTAGCGACATCAGACAAGCATTGTTGTAGATCTTCGGTGTAAGTCAGGAAAGATCCTCCGTGATCGCTCGAGCCATCGCCAGCTTGGTCCCGTATTACTGAATCCAAGCCTACGGAAAGCTCATCGTAACCGACCAAGGCGTCCTCTATCAGTCCAACAGTTTCGAACCCCCTCGCCAAGCCTTCTTTGAGAATGAAGAATGTGCAGAAATTCCAACCGGGGAGCGCCCTCTGCGCATCCTTCTCGCGAATGTCTTCTTCGTACTGGCTTACGCGCAGATCGAAAGACACAAGAATGAGTGACTTGAACTTCAAAACCAAATCATTCGAATATAGTACTCGAGCTGCGGCCCGGCCATCTCGAAGTACTGCTAGGTTTTTCAGGCGTCGTGTCTGAAGCATCACGGTCACGGGAGGGTTTACTCCACCGTGACTGAGAGGCAGCTGGCGTGTCCGGCACAACCACGTGAATAATGAGCCACTCAAAAGCATCGTGGTTCTCTTGGGCGTTCGCGGAAGCGGTGCTTTGAGAGGGCGGAGTGTGGGTCCTGACCCATTCTCTCAGCAGCTTTCGCGAAGAAGCCTTGTAGGTCTCGGGATCATCGCATCTCAGAAGGTAAACTTTCAGATACGGGGTCTGGCGAAGCCCAGGTATCTGGTGCCGTCGTCCTTTGAGTGAGCCTTGAGAAATCTCGGTCGAAGCATCCGCACTGTCAGCCGGTCCTTGGCTGCTGGGCTGCGTTTGCTGAGCACTGTCGGTGATACTGCTGCTTGCTTGAGACGCATCGTTTGCAGGCCTGACCCCTTCTCGAACCAGGCTCTCTTGATCTGGCACAAACTTGATGTGCAGAGAGTCGATGGACCTTAATGGACGTGTTGGAGACTTCCAGTTCAGATTGCGAAGTGGCAGACGTGCTTGCAGTTGTGCAGAGATGAGAGGAAATACCCCTGCCGGATCATGATACTCGACTGAGGGAACGAATCAGCACTGTCGGCCTTGCCGATGCAGACTTCATGGTGTGGAGGAGGGCATACCCGTGACCCTCGAGCTGGAAGAACCATCCATGACTGCGCCCGTCAGGATCGCACAACGAAAGGATTCGTATCAACTGTTTCGCACAGCATGCCTGAGCGAAGTTGAGCTCTTCCGATTAGTGATAGTGCTTCTGAAGACGTGTTTTGTTCAACACAGATCTGCGGTTACAAGGTATGGTTGAATAAGTACTGACCTCTTAAACCGGATCAGTACGCACTAAAAACAGGCCTTCCATTCTGCTAATCTAAGGCTGTGCAGACGACGGGAGCTCTTCGTAGCCCAACGTCTCCCTCTCACGGATCATGATGAGAGTCGATCCTGAAGGTAACGAAGTAGGACCAGCAGAAAACAAGTTCAAAATATGCCTTACATGAGTAGGGAAATGTCTCGCCGGCGAGACCGACGAATCATTCCTGTCGCGATCTCGTATCGACCAACTTCTCGTATGCTGCGGATTTATGTCTCCATTCATTTCCTGCATATCCCTTGACATGTCAGCCTTGCCGTCTTTTCCACTTCACCTTTCGTCTCATTGGGTAATTCAAGCGACTCCTTCGATGTTCCGCACGATGTGCACCGCCAAAACGACAAGCTTTTGAGTCATTTCGCTGCCTTCAGCGAGAATAGAACACGATAGGATGCATCGCTGCGGCCCCCATCTCTCTTCTTCTGTAATATATCAAGCCTTCTATACACAGTGAATTGGAACCTCTTCCTTGTTTTCGAGGTTCAATATCAGGCCTTCCGGTTACGTTCCTTTCCATGTGCTTAACGTGCAACTAGAGAAGTCGGAGGACTATGACGTTCAGTCG
>Ga0181466_1000400_pt1 | contig 16294 bp, 15 predicted proteins | sample InSIn4gowninarea_FD_119078 | JGI IMG/M metagenome (GOLD analysis project Ga0181466, IMG submission 119078) | Clean room microbial communities from NASA Spacecraft Assembly Facility at Jet Propulsion Laboratory, Pasadena, California, USA -... ... | reverse complement strand
ATACCTAGTACCTTTCTTTCTTTTGTAACAACATCAAAGAATATTTGCGACGCTATAATTACATTCCCTTTCCAGTTCTTCTCTATAATATCTACGACCACCTAAGAATGTACTAGATTTTACAGCGATCTCATTGCGCAACCACAAATCCTCTCGGGCACTGGCCATGCCTTGCCAGAACCACAACTTTCAAGCCAAATCATGGCAGACGACAACGACAACCCTCTACGACTTGACCCGCACACAAAGATCGCAACTCTGTTCCCCGCACACGATGAACCGATAGCACCAATCCCACGACGTATCGTGGACAAGCAAAGTACGGAATATATGATCAAGAGTGGTATTGCTGGTGGATTAGCAGGATGTGCTGTATGTTTTCAAGATATGCTAAGAAACGTGACCTATGATTGACCTTCATCAAGGCCAAAACAGTGGTTGGTCCTCTTGATCGCGTCAAGATCCTCTTTCAGACCTCCAATCCTCAATTCGCGAAATATACTGGCTCCTGGTTCGGGGCTGTCGATGCAATGAAGACCATATACTCCTCCGACGGCACGAGGGGACTATTTCGAGGACACTCTGCGACACTACTCCGCATCTTCCCATACGCTGGTATCAAGTTTCTGGCGTATGAGCAAGTACGAGCTAGCTTGATCAAAGATAGGTCTCAAGAAACAGCAGCAAGACGTTTTCTGAGTGGCTCTATTGCCGGCACTATATCAGTGTTCTTCACATATCCTCTTGAAGTCATCCGCGTGCGATTAGCATTTGAAACAAAAGGAGGAGCAAGAGCAAGTTATGCAGACATCTGCAGACAGATATATCACGAGCATCCACCACGGCCGATCGCTTCCTCTGTATCGTCTAGCTCGTTACCCTCGGCAGCTTCTACAGCGGCTGCGGCAGTACAAGACTTCACACCCTCTTCCGGGTTTATCAATTTTTATCGTGGCTTCACACCGACATTATGGGGCATGCTGCCTTATGCTGGAGCCAGCTTCCTGACACATGACTCTGCTGGTGATCTATTAAGACGGCCACAATTTGCACCATATACCACATTACCCAATACAGCGACAACGAAGAAGCCAGCACAATTGACTTCGTGGGCTCAACTTATAGCCGGTGGACTAGCAGGCTTCGTCAGTCAGACTGTATCATATCCATTAGAAGTCGTTAGACGACGGATGCAAGTTGGCGGAGCTGTTGGTGATGGCCGACGAAGTGGAATGGCCGAAACGGCCAATAAAATCTACTTGGAGCGTGGTTGGCGTGGCTTCTTCGTTGGCTTGTCCATAGGATACGTCAAGGTGGTTCCTCTTGCTTCAGTGTCGTTTTACGTTTATGAACGAGGCAAGTTCTATCTAGGAATATAGGACGAACGAAAAATGAAATTATAGCGTCGCAAATATTCTTTGATGTTGTTACAAAAGAAAGAAAGGTACTAGGTATTGAGGATGATGTCGTTGGCAAGCATGTGCACCGAGACAGATGCCGAGGACCGAAATATGGTCTAGATCACCCCTTTTCGTCCTCAGGTGGGTTTCAGGTTTGTATCATATTCTTGCAAGCTTTCCCTTTGTCCGCATATATCCTCATATAAACAGTTTTGCCCTTGCGACATCGCGCGAGCGACGCAGTGAGGTCTGAGAAAAAAGGAAAACCTCTCAGACCAGCGAATATGAAGACATTTTGTCGTTCCAACATACATACTTTGGCATGAACAACCCGGACCTGGGAGAGAACAACCACAGTCCGCCGATAACTGCTTTCGACCCGGGAAATATTGACGAGAGAGATAGAAAAGCAGAGTCATTTCTCACACACGATGCTGTCTCAGCGAAGCCGAGGAACTCTATATTGTATTCTAATGCTGAAGACACAATCTTCGTCGTCGATATCCTCAAATCTATCGTGAGAGCTCAGTCGCTACCTCAACAACTTGTGCTCGATCTTCAGCTTTCTTCGTGTCCCGCGCTTGTTGCGCCATATCCTTCAACAGAACCCAGATCCGAGAAAGCGCGAAACAAACTGCTTGATCGTCTTGCACATAGTGCGGAGCACATTGAATTGCATGATGAGTACTCAAGGCTGATTACAGATGCATTGGAGCGGCTGAAAGAGCATTATGTGGTTGAACTTAATAGACCTCTATCATTTTGCTTACCACGAGCCGTGAAAGTAGAAGGAAAGACAGAAAACAACATTGGCAAACCCTCGAAGCGCAAAGCAGAATCAGAATCGATTCCATACTATGACGCCAACCCTGTATCTCCAAGCTTGACGTTGTTAGAGAATCACAGCAAGTCAAGTTCCAAAGACACGCAGACTGGCACAACTCTGCCGCCCCTCACTTCAGTCCTGCTTGGTCCCATCGACACCTCCATATCCACTCTTTCTACTTTTCATACTGCCTGTCTCGCACATCCTCGTGCCACTAATGGCCGCTTCCCACTTGTCGTGCTCGATCCACCATGGCCAAACAAGTCAGTCTCTCGCTCTTCGTCATACGCCACGTCTCCGACTCTAGTCGACCTTACCGAGACACTGCAAGGTCTTGGCCTCGAAGAACATATAGCGGATAAAGGTTTTGTGGCGTGCTGGGTAACGAACAACCCCACTATACGTGATGCTGTGATTGGAGAGGGAGGTCTCTTCGAGGCATGGGATGTGGAATTAGTGGAGGAGTGGATATGGTGTAAAGTCACAATCAAGGGAGAACCTGTAACAGATGTGAATGGTATATGGCGAAAGCCATATGAAGCTTGTCTGATTGGTAAACGCACCGGCAATATAGACAAGCAACGAACAGTGAAGCGGAGGATCGTTCTCGGCGTGCCAGATCTGCATTCCAGGAAGCCGTGTCTGAAAGGGTTGGCTGCGAGGCTGTTACTCGAGGATAAAGACCAAAAAGAATCGAGTTGTGCGGCTCTGGAGCTATTCGCAAGATATGCTGTGGCTGGCTGGATGTCTTGGGGCCTTGAAGCGACCAAGTACAACCATGCAGATTGGTGGACGAAGGAGGCCGCAGTGTCAGGCACAAATTGAAGTATCGTTTCTTGAGAAGAATTGTCAGTCTACATGCTATCTACCTGAAATTTACAGCTTATTCACGCCCGAGCATGATGGCACCAAGGAAGAACAAAGCGAAAGGACGAACGAGAACCTATGGGCCTTCTAACAAGTTCCTACCTTCGATGTGCAACGCTTCATTGCACGTATCTCATTTTTAAGTCTTCAGGAGAACAACAAAGATTTCGGTGAAGACAACAACTAAAAAGTCCTCCAGCACTCTCCACAACTTTTCAGTCTTTGACCTACAATTTCCAAATTTGCGAGAGATTCGTCTGCCAAGCCTCTGGGATCTGTGAACAATCAAAGCCGAGCAGCAACAAAAAGTCCTCCGACACTCTCCACAACTGTTCAGACTCTGAGTTAAGGAATACAAATTTGGAAAAGTCTCTTTGCCAAGCCTCTGAGATGTGTGATCGACCAGAGCTAAATAGCAACAAAAAGTTACCAGCACTCTTACAACTTTTCTACCTTTGAGTTAACATTCTGGTCTCGGAAATTTACTGCCAAGCTTCTGGGATATGAGATGCAATGACACGGTAGAGAAGATTATGATGCGTAGTATATGTCTGCTAGACCAATGCAATGCTAATAACATCATACATGCATCTGCCTGTCTATATTGACCTATGTGTGATTCAGAATGGTCCCAAGGCTTGCTTGTCGTGACACGTCGTCGTCATATTCCAAGGCAATATGATATTACGCGAATGCCCAGATCTGGTAGTGCTGATATCAATCTGCTTCCTTTCCAGATGGCAGAAGTTGTAGACAATGATCTAGTCGGTAGAGCCCTAGTCAGTCTTGATATCAATTTACTTTCTCCCTCTCTTCCACATCTGGATCTCCACTCAAACTGAAAGCAGGCTTATTGATGAGGTTTACAGAGTGTAATACTACAGAACTTGGTACGTAGCTAGCTAGCTGAATCCTTACAATCATCACAACTTCTCTATGTGTGAATAGTCAGAGTTTATGATCATGGATATCAATAATTTCGATATCTGTCACATTAATATTTTGCAAGTCAGGGTCGTTTACATCATGTATATCTACATACAATCATACTCAGGTGAAGGGCCATGACCAAATTACCATCCTGGTGCCCTTTCCTCTCCTTCTTCCCGTCCAGGCGTCGAACCAAGCTTCTTCGTTGCCGCATTCGCATCTTCTCGTTCATCTGCTTTTGCATCTTCTTTCGCCAGATCACCACCTTGACCCAGCTTTTTCACGAAACCAGCTCGTGCAGTCTCAGCGTATTTAGCTGGATCATCAACTGCCGCCACATGTTCCGCTGCGCCCTGGCCTCTAAGCTTGGGTATAGGTGCATTTGGGTCGCCTGGACCTGCATGCGTCTTCGTTGGCGCCGGAGGTGTTAGTGGCGTGGCTGCTCCTGGTTCTTCTTCATCATCTTCCATGGAACTGGGGACGACGTTGCCAGGCAAATTGGCAAGCTCTTGTGCATCAGTATCTGCAGTGGCATCATCATTGATTATCCTCGATTTGTCCTTGACATTCGCCAGCGTATCACGACCCACATCTGCAGTCTTCTTCAAGAACCCAGCACGAGCCGTCTCAGCGTACTTCGCCGGGTGGTCAACAGCCGCCACATGCTCTGCCGCTCCCTGTCCTCTAAACTCAGGGATTAGTGCGTTTGGATCAGCAGGACCGACGTGCGGCTTCGTCTTTGAGGGAGGCACATCAACCAAGCCTTGTCTAGCAATGGCTTCTTCATCGTCGTCTTCAGTAGCTGTTCTCAGCTTGAAGACAGCAGCAGCTTGTTTCTGCTTTCCATCCTGATTGCGAGCGCGATCCGTTAGTCGATCGGCGCGCGCAGCATCGCGTGCTGCCATTTCGTCTTCGAAGTTGATGTGGGCGGGATGTTTAGGGATGTCTGCAACGGGTGGTGAAGCGTCTCTGTCGTCGTCAGACGAGGCTGCTTGACCTTCGAGGACGGGACGTTCGGCACGAGATGGACTATCGTCTGGGTTTGGCTTCGAGCCTGCAATAGCGGCTACGCCCGCTGCTGCAGCGAGATTCTTGGCTGTATTGGCGACTCTATCAGCTATGGGGACGATGTCTTCACCGTGTGAGGTTACGGCTCCAGGGATGGGATGTGAGGGATCATTCTTGTTGGTGGACTTGGCGACGTCAAAGGAGTTGTCGTCGTCGAGGCAGAAAAGATCCTCTGCGCTGCCTTGCTGGATGTCGTCGACATTGGCGGCTTTATCGGAACAACCGCCTGCTAGGTGACGATAACCAATTCTGGTATTCCTCGCATAAGCTTGAAGATCAGCGGAGGAGACCGATTCGCCAGTGTAGACGAGTAGAGGGAGACGAGCAAGGTCCGGTAGAGGTAACTTTGCTGGCTGCACGTCCGGCTGCCCAGTTGCGGTCTTCACTGACGTGAGTTCGAGTGCTGGCAGCATTGGTAGGAGTGTGCGGAGAAGGGGTTGTTCGTCGTTGATCTCTTGCGACTCGTCCTCTGAGGGATGATGGGCCGCAAGATAGTCTGTAGGGTCTGCCGTGACAGTCAAGATCGAGTCTGTGGCTGATTCGGGCTCACTACTTGCGTCGCGTTTGCGAAGGTTTAGTGCTGGTGTAGTAGCGAACTCTTCTGGCTGCTGGTATAGCTCATTATGCACAATGACGAGACTTTGGCTTGGAGTTTCGACGTGACCTTTGCTGTGGGAGAATAGTCCCGGGTAATGTAGGGAGTAACCTCGTGTACGCATGATATCCAAGGCATACTCCACCCAAGCGGGTTGCCGTTGTGACACAAGCTTGGGTCTTGTAGCGTGATGCTCTTCAGTCCGTGGATGCAGGGTTGCAGTACGGCGCTTGGTCAAGAACGAGTGAAACTCGATCCACTTATCACTGAAGTACAAAGCAGCATTGCTGTCGGGCGCTTGCCACCTAAAAGGATTGTATGTACCGTCATCCTCCTTATCTGCATATGCAAGGGGAGGCACAAACTTTGTGGTGCCATTCAAGTACATGGTGGGTGTTTCTAAGCTGATACCGAATAAGTTGTTATATTCGTCCGAATACTCGAGCGAGTGTCTGAACTCCAGAAGATGGAGCTTTAGGTAGTGGAAGAAGGCAGGGGACAGCTCAGCTTGGGGTGAGAGTAGCAGAACGTGAGGACCTCTAGGGCTTGAAGGATAGAACGATTCCACAAAACGCAATGACGCCTCGTCACTAGTGATATGCTGCTCCGAGATGCGTCGTCTCGTGATCAGTTCGTCCGGTGAGGTAGGATTCTTGAGATATTGATACGGTGGCCACCTGAATTGGGCCAAGAATTTCTGTGTAGCTTGATCAATCTTATGAGGTAGCTCGATTGTTAATCGGGGCGGTGCAAACCCAGAATAATCTGCTGTCTCCAGACTGCGCAGCAGCCTGATTAAAGATCCAGAAGATTGCAGAGGTGCTTGCACTAGAACATCCACTCCTGCGCTGTGCCAGGCCTTCAGTGAGCCTGCATCTAACCTGGCCAGCCAGGCTAGTTTCTCCGGTCTGGCTCTAGGTATTTCGATATGTGTCAGGGCCTGTGCTTTGACTGATCGACTCATTGCAGATGTGAAGAAGACATTCTCGTGTTCTGCATCTGTCGTGATTACAGCTTGGGGATGCATGAAGCTCACTATGTGGCCCATTGCACCAGATACACTCAACTGCATACGAGGTCCCGCACTTTCCTCTGCATGATCCGGTCGGCCATCATGCCAGTAAATTGGGCATTGTACCCCACCTGCTCCATTCATCTCGACAATCTGAGGCATAGGTATGCTGTCTCTTCCCATAATGACAAAGTGTACGGTATTGCGCTTCCAGCTCGCCATCTCACAAGCCATCGGTATTAGTGATGCCGCCGCGCCAAGGTCCGAGGCTGCGAACAAGACATGTCTGTTACCAGGCCTGAAGTCCACTATGCTTGCAATCTGATGAAGAGTCGACGCAAGTTTGTAGAACCTGACCGGTCCATCGTAGTTCAGATCTTCCTGTACAGTAGGTGAATCGTCATCGGGTTCGATCCTTCCTCGTGCTTCTGGTGCGGCCGGCGCATCTTCAGCAATCTCTGGTGGGTATACACCTTGCCTTTCAAAGTTGTACTGCGACTTAGGTATAGCTCGTCCTCCTTTTGTCTTCAAGTACACTGGGCGATTCGACCTCATTCGAGCATTGACTGGACCCATGTCTCTAGGGATGTTCACAATGAAGAAGTATAGGGCGACGCAACCTAATATGATACCAGCTATTCGTCTCTTCCTCCAGCCGCCCGGGCTTGTGCGGACATTCCACTTTCCCATCTTGCTCGGATGATGGTCGTCACTCTTCTTTCCTAGCTCTTCATCGTCGGCAAAGAGGCCACCTCCCCGCGCTCGGACGGTCATGACGGTGCGCTGTTGATGATGACCTTACGTTGCATGCATGCCTATATATGATGCTTGTGGGTGAAGTGTAGGGTAGTGTACTTCGTGGGTATGATTGTGGGAGATGTGGTGGATGGGCGTCACACGCGAAGAGCTTGTTCTATACTCAGGAGTGAATGCGCATATAATGCGTGCTTTTGTGCTAGTGCTAGAGCGGTGATTTACTAGGAGTTATTAAGACTTGGCAAAGACCTTGGCAGGTTAGCATGTGATCGTCTACGCGGGCGCGATCGTTTTAGATTTGTTTCAGATTCGGTAGCCTGTAGGTGGCGATTTATATCACCAAGTTATCATTCTGTGCTGTTGACAGCTTCGCGGGCAGAACAAAGAGATTTCGAGATATGTTGATGACTTCGATCCACTGATCACGGTAAGATCATCATACGATTATGGCGGAAGGAGACGGGACACCACGCGGCACTAAGAGAGACGCAAGTGGCAAAACCATTGAGCCACCACGGCGCATACGACCACTCGATGAGAACGTCGTCAACAAAATTGCAGCAGGAGAAATCATCGTTGCTCCAGTACATGCCCTGAAAGAGCTCACCGAAAATGCTGTTGATGCTGGATCTACCTCGATAGATATTCTTATCAAGGACGGAGGTCTCAAACTGCTGCAAATAACTGACAATGGTTGTGGAATCAACAAGGATGACCTGCCTATTCTTTGCGAGAGGTTCACCACATCCAAGCTCAAAGCCTTTGAGGATTTGCAATCAATCGGCACTTATGGCTTTCGAGGTGAGGCTTTGGCAAGTATCAGTCATATAGCTCATCTACGGGTGACTACTAGGACTCGAGATTCGAGCTGCGCATATCAAGCTCATTACTCCGGCGGGAAGCTTAGCGCGCCAAAACCTGGACAAAGTGATAAGCCCAAACCCTGTGCTGGCAATCCAGGCACACAGATTACAGTGGAGGATCTATTCTACAATGTCCCTACTCGGCGACGTGCTTTTCGTTCTGCTTCTGAAGAATTTGCCAAGATCCTTGACATGATGGGACGATATGCAGTTCACTGTAGTGGCGTCGCTTTCTCATGCAAGAAGCATGGTGACAACACACTTGGCCTCAACGTCACTGCAACAGCTACCACTGTCGACCGTATTCGTAGCGTTCATGGTAGCTCAGTTGCGAACGAGGTTATTGAGTTTGAAGCAGCTAACGGGCGATGGGGTTTCAAGTCTTCCGGCTGGATCAGCAATGCTAATTATCATGGCAAGCGTGTGAGCTTGCTACTTTTCATCAATCATCGTGCTGTAGAGTCCTCTGCCATAAAGAAGGCAGTTGAACAGACATACTCGACATTCTTGCCAAAAGGATCACATCCATTCCTCTATCTGAGTCTGGAAATTGATCCTGCTCGAGTCGATGTGAATGTCCATCCGACGAAGCGAGAAGTCAACTTTCTCAATGAAGACGAGATTGTCGAAGCTATTTGCGATGAGATTCGGATCAGGCTAGGCAAGGTGGACACGAGCCGCACTTTCGTTGTACAGAGTCTACTTCCTGGTGTCAGCGTACCAACTATCAGCTCAACCTCAATCAATCCACCGAGCAAGACACAAACTCCAGCATTGACCAGACCAGCTAGCACAGCTTCTGCATCAGCTACGCAACGTCCTTCGTCTGCCACTCAGCCTTCACCAACTCCAAAAGTCCACGAATCAAATCTCGTACGTACCGATGCGAAGGTTCGCAAGATCACATCCATGCTTCCCCCGAGCACGCGTCCTTTCCGCTCGCCAGCGAAATCGCAGATGCCCTCCAATAATGATGGTGACACTACAATGCTCGACATTCCTACCTCTGCCTCACAACTGAACACCCTCGGTAATGATACTTCTCCTGAATATGTCATCACCGACCGCGAACCCACCATGTGCCGACTTAGCACCATCCGTGCTCTTCGTGCCTCCGTCAGGGATAACATGCATAACGGCCTCTCCGACATCATAACCTCACATACCTACGTCGGCCTCGTCGACACACGTCGCCGTATTGCAGCGATTCAATCGGGCGTCAAGCTTCTTCTAGTCGACTACGGCATGCTCTGTAATGAGTATTTCTACCAAGTAGGACTCACTGATTTCGGCAACTTCGGCTCCATCCGTCTCGATCCGCCACTTTCTTTACCAGAACTACTTCATCTGGCCGCTGCCCGTGAAGCCGAGACGACGCAGGAGACCGATGTTGATTGGGAAGAAATCGTGCAAGCTGTGTGTAGTCAATTGCTAGTTGTAAGAGAAATGCTTGCCGAGTACTTTAGTCTGGAAATCTCCTCTGAAGGCGAAATCCTCGCCCTGCCTCTGTTGATGAAAGGGTATACACCGTCACTTGCCAAACTGCCGCGGTTTCTGTTACGATTGGGACCACATATCGACTGGGAGGATGAGCAAGGGTGTTTTCAGAGTTTCTTGAGAGAGTTGGCGAGCCTGTATGTTCCCGATCCTTTGTTGCCTTTGGCACAACTCAAGGATAAGGATCAGAATGTAGTAGACGACAGCACGGAAGAGAATAATAGAAGTAGACAGGAGCTGGCGGCAAAACACGAAAAATTGGAATGGCAAATGGAGCATTTGTTCTTTCCGGCATTCAAAGCACGACTGCTTGCCACCAGGGGTATGCTGAAAGGTGTGGTCGAGGTCGCGAATCTGAAAGGACTGTATAGGGTATTTGAGCGTTGCTGAAGCTAAAGGTCTTGGGAGATGGGTCTGGGTTCACGATACAAATGCTTCGGCTTGGCTCGCTCGATTTGGTGCTTATTTTGCTGGATTGAGATCGCTGCAGAAATAATTGATGAAACGTGATATGATGATTACGACTAACAGCTTTAGAACTTTGGCTGACGATGATATGGGTATCTAGCTTTGGGGTTATCAAAAGGTAGGTAGTCGCTTTTCAATATCGATGAATAGCGATTCTGCATGGCTTCATTCGACACACGCTTTTCTCTAAATCAGTGCTGGTCCCGAAAGTCGAAGATTAGGTCTCAACGTGTTCGATATACGAACTGTCCAACGCCATGCTTGCGATGCACAGTTGGAAGGAAGAGTCGATATTTCATTGGTGGCTTAGGCTCCATGTATGTCTGTGCACTTAGAGCAAAAGCAAGAAGATTGGTAACGCTCAGGGTGTAAGCTTTTTTTTACCAACTCAAATTGCAGTGATGGGACCACGTCCACCACATAGCCTTCAGCAAAAACAAGCAAGCTCGGGCTCAGAGACAATACAATTATAAGAAGCACAGTCGCTCCTTCCTTTGACATATCTCCAACCTCTCGCAAACTCGTCATCTCCCAAATTTAACCTCCTCTCCAGCTTTCAAAGCTCTCCAACTTTCGAACCCTCATCTTCATCAAGAGACGATAAAAAATGGGAATCAGTCTCGGCGTCGTCACCATAATCGGTGGAATCTTTGCTGTCATCGGCGTCGGTATCTGGCAAGGCGTCAAACACAAGACTGTTCATGGGGAGAATAATTACAACGGTACCGACGGCGGTTACGACAACTACACCAGCAGCTACAACAACTACACCAGCAATAGTAACACCAATATCACCAATTTCGATCCCGGCGTAAATGGGCTGGGCGACATCACCTTCGGTGCTCCTAGTGGTGCAATGGGCGGTGAGTATTGCAATGAAATGTCAACAACGAGAGATGAGACATAAGCTGATACTGGCATAGGTCATGGAATTCCCGACTGGCAAATCGGTGTTATCGTCGCTTGTGCCATTGCGCTTTTGGCTGTGACTATTGCAGGAGCTGTGGTGTTTAATAAGAGGCGTAAGGCCAAGAAGATTGAGGACGAGAAGGTGGTGGAGAAGAGTATGGAGGAGAAGAGGGTTGGGGAGGATGATGAGGATGATGAGAAGGGTGTAAATGTTGTGCAGATTGTTTAATGGGAGTTGTGTATGTGCGCTAGGCAAGGTGTTGTAGAAAATAGAGAGAGATGGATGAGGACTATCATTTTCTCTGTGCTTATTATCCGGAAGGTGTACTTGAGATAGGGATCCAAGGTTTGTACAAGAACAGAGGTGTGTTTGGTAGTGATATCTTTCTGCTTCGGAGTATGGCGTTTCGGTAGATATGTTTACCACTGCCAAGTACTTCCGCATGCTTCCCTCCACTCTTTCTTCTTCTTTCTCTCCTCCTATATCACAGGGTCCAGCTCTCAGAACCCTACCATCACACTCCTCTCCCTCATCAAATCGTCGGTTTCAGTCAAAGGAAGACATCTCAGCATGCACAGTCATCGACGCGCGGGCCAAAAGCCTCGTAGGCTGTACATTTATATGCGAGAAATAGTGAAAGTTTGGGGCAGTATCTGGCTGGGGGGGCAGCAAAGGGCATTTTCCGCTGGTAGGATGTGCCTTGATACTCAGATAGTCGAGCCTCTTCTCGGTTTGCATGATTTCGCGGACAATGATCGCGTTGTACTTGACTCGGATATTGACTGGGCGAGAATGTGTTTGGGAGAGAGAGGTAGAGTGAGCAACAGAAAGAGAGAGAGAGAGCAATGGAAATGAAAAGAGAGAGGCAGGGTGAGAAAAAGGAAGAGAGAGAGAGGAGAGAAAGAGACAGCAGGGCCGAGCGTGTATCACACTTATGTGACGGTAATCAAGAGAATACCATTCAATTCGAGTATCATGCTATCCTAATCTATCATCACTCGAAAAGCCCTTCCTACCATATTTAATTCACGAAAACGCGATTTACTTGCAAAGGTCTTCACAGCACAAAGGAACCTCACACTAGACCACCAGCAACGCCAACATCCTAAAGCGCCCTCGTACGGGGTATCTCGAATATGCAAAACCATCGACCACCCTAAATCCACCCTGCGACTCTCACACCCTTCTCAGCCTTGGTCCTTTCGGAGTTGATGAAGTCGGTGATGAGCCACTCGTTGGTGACCTTGGTGTTGCCGTAAGGATTCGTGGGGCCGAGCGGGCAGGTTTCTGGAATAGGAATCATGCCTTCGAAACGTGTGGCATCACCGTAGACGGTCGCGGAGGAGGAGAAGACGATGTTGGTGACGTTGTGACGGGTCATTGACTTGAGAAGACAGATTGTGCCGAAGACATTGACGCGGTAGTACTCGAGAGGGATTTCGGAGGACTCGCCGACCGCCTAGAAAGATAAAGAAGTGTTAGTGTAAAGACATTGTGTGAAACTGTCCGGGATATGCGCACCTTGAGAGCAGCAAAGTGAATGACCGAGTCAATCTTTGGGTGCTTTGAGAAGACATTGTCGAAGGCCTTCTCATCGGTAATGTCCATGTTGTAGAAGTGAGGGCGCTTGCCGGTGATGAGCTCAATGCGGTTGAGAACTTCGTCAGAGGCATTGTAGAGATTGTCGACAATGATGACTTCATAGCCAGCTTGAAGGAGGGAGATACAGGTGAAGGAGCCAATGTAGCCGCAGCCACTGTGTTTCAGAATCAGCTTGAGAGCAACTTCACAATGCGCCGGAGGAGGGAGCTCACCCAGTGATCAAGCAAGAGCCAGTAGACATGATGAGCAGTCAATTGATTGGGGGTGAGTGATAGAGAATGAGAAAGCAGAAGATTTGCGCGGCAAGTGGCAATGGTGAACGAAGCAGATTGTTTATACCCAATAACTGGAAACTAGATCGAGTCCGTAAACATGTGCTAGAGAATGGCGGGGGGCGTAGCGCTACCTTTAGCCTGAGCCTTCGACTTGAGACGAGACGATCTTGTTGCCACTTTTTGATCCGGAACATCAGACGACCGAGTTGACGATGTCAAGCAAAAATCCTCCCTCCAGTATATCCTTGTAAACTTCACAATGTCATCTCGAAGCTTGTCAAGCCCTTCGAGCTCCGAGACATTTCTCTCAGAATCGAGAGGTGCAATGGAAATCAGCTAGACTACTTTGTAGCCCCTTTTCCAGCTCACCAGCCACTTCCCCATCTCTCGTCCTCGAGAATGCATTCCTCATTGTTTACAGGCGACAAGGCAAGCAAGCAAACAGCAAACACTTAATGCCTAGAAATGTCACCCTCCCATTGTTCTCTTCAAAAAGCAAACTTTGAAACACGTTGATCCTTACAAATGTCGCGCCATGTGTGTCTCACTTGAACAATAACCTCATTGTTGTCTTTTCTTGGTAACCAGAATACTCGACCATTTCAATCTTCGAGGACTATAGTGTTTCAGATCAGGTCTCTTGAACCACTTTCCTGCCGTGTTCCCAGCCACTTATCCTATTGATTGGGACTTCAACCTCCAACTACACATTCAGTACACTCTTTTCAACTCCATTTCGAAAGGCCATGCTGTAGCATTCTCTCGAGTCTCCCTGACATATATCAACTCATCTACAACTCTACGACTGTCACCCAATTCTACCTTATTTCACACTACCCGCTCCAAGTTACAACACCCTTTCATCACCCTTCACGATGTCTGGACCTGGCAGAACACCCGGCAGAAGAACTCGTGCCACCCCTGCACATGACCCCGATATCAACGAAACATCATCTTTTGGTCCACGCCGCAGTCTGAGTCCAGCGAGAAGCCCAAGTCGCACTACGAGGCAAAGAGGAAGTCCTAAAAAGAGCGAGCTTCCCGCCTTGACAGCACGGCCTTCAAAAGCCTACGGTTCAGCTGGTCGCCCCAGTCTATCCGCAGATCGGTCTCCGAGCACGAACCCCGACATCAATCCTTTCAACGCCGCAAGGAACGCAGCTAATCTTCCTCCTTCCCAAGATATTCCTGCTCAAGAGTTATCACCGGTACGGCCCAAGCGCGGTGTACAGCACGCCCGTGAATCATCTGTGGTCGCCACTGAAATGGCACCACCAACGATCACCACGGCCAAGAGAGGACCAGGCAGACCCAAGAGAGCTCTTCAGCCTATCGAAGAAGACGGAATAAATGCTGTCAATGCTGATGATGAAGATGATGAGGAAGAGGAAGACAGTCGTCCTGATGAGCTCGCCGCTTTGTCTCAGAGACGTCAACTGTCACCTGTCAGGCGTAATGCGCGCGCGGCCAGTACTGAAGGCACCACGGTCATGGAGAATTCAAACAACTATCTTCCAGCTGCTGCTGTTGCGCAAGGTGTTCAACGGAGGAGCAGAACCGCGTCGCCAGTCCGTCAACGACCAGCCGTCTCATTCCATCGCCAACCATCTGGACCATCAAAGCTTCAAGTTCTCGCGACAACTATTTACAACTTTCTCGCTGCCACATATCAGCATCTTCGTGATGCTCTTGGGCAAATCAACTTCAAATGGCTTTTCAAGTTTGCCCTTCCTTCGCTTCTCGTCGCACTTGCCTGGTACGGCAGCCCTTTTGTGAAACAAGCTTTCAACGCTCTTCGACCTGTCGAGACTGTCAAAGACTTTGGTAGCTCTGCAGTGACTTCTTTGTCCACCTTCTCCAACCCGTTCAGCAACATTACCTGGGGTCCTGTCATTGACCTGAAGACGTCGGCAAGGATCAGGGAACTCGAGAACAGACTGGACTACCTCAACTCCAAGAACGAGTTGTCCCAGAGTGCGATCGCGAAGTTGGAGCAGATGATACCAGAGCATACCATGGTTGAGTTCAAGGATGGCAAATACGACGTCCCTGATATCTTCATCCGGGCCCTCCACGAACGCATTCACCGTGAGCTTGGGCTGGCGTCTACTCTCATCGCCTCAGACGACAAATGGGAGGAGTTCGGGCGTGTCAATGATGTCAGAATCAGGCACGCATTTGACACACTCGCCAATAACGCCATCTCCAAGGCTTTCTCCCATCGCGTCGTCTTCACCACGGATGACGTGCAGAAGTATATTGAGAAGTGCCATGCATCAATTGGCAAAAACTACATTGATCCATTGCGCGAGCAGCTGGAGCAGAGAATGAGCCAATGGAAGAACACGACAGATATCAGCACCCTGGCACGAGTCGAGAAAGTCATTAGTGATCGTTTATCTGTACTACCAGAAGTTCAGCTTGCCGTGCTGACAGAAGCCATCCTACTCAGAAACGCGCATGAGGCATTGAAGTCAGTCAACCATATGGCTGCTGGTCTTGGTGCCGTCCTCATCGTCCATCTATGCTCCCCAACATACGACATCTGGTCCGGAAACATGTCGCCCTCAGGCTGGTTCTTCTGGGCGCTCAGTCCATTCTATGGTGAATATCGCAGCCTTCAAACAGCCGTGTCTGCTTTGGAGCCATGGTTCGAAGCCGGCAACTGCTGGTGTGCATCACCGCCAGCGAAGAAAGAAGGCTCTGTCACCGCCACTTCTCCTGTCCTACAACTTGCCGTCCTCATCGCTCGCCCAGTCTATCCCGACAAGGTCACAATTGAGCATGCGCCTGCCGAAGCAGTCTACAACGTCCGTAGTGCTCCTCGTACCATGGAGCTCTGGGTTTCCATTGTCAATGCTACTGTCCGTGACCAAGTCTACGACGCCAGCCAGGAGATTTTTGCTGCACGAGGCGCTCAAGAATTTCCGCCTGCAAGCACCAATAAAGATGGTATTGCTCTAGACGCTTCGTACGTCCGTATTGGCAGATGGGTATACGACCCGCGCTTGTCAAACCATGTGCAGACCTTCCCACTCCAGGTACTTCTAGAGGATTTTGGAGTTGGCGTCTCGAGGCTGGTGGTCAGAGCGGTCACGAACTGGGGAGAGGACTTTACATGCCTCTATCGTGTGCGTCTGCATGGAGAGCCAGTAGAGCCTCGCAAGAAGATCGTGGTTGGAGAGGAGAGGTATGAAGGGGTGTATTACGATGACGAGAAGTAGA
>Ga0181466_1000399_pt1 | contig 16311 bp, 8 predicted proteins | sample InSIn4gowninarea_FD_119078 | JGI IMG/M metagenome (GOLD analysis project Ga0181466, IMG submission 119078) | Clean room microbial communities from NASA Spacecraft Assembly Facility at Jet Propulsion Laboratory, Pasadena, California, USA -... ... | reverse complement strand
CAGGGCCCATCGCATTTTTACAAATGGGACTTGGGTTTGGAAATGGAAGGGAATGATGCAACGTGATTGGCTGATTCTCAGTAGACATCGATGACGTAGGTTCTCGCGTTTACTCGAAATTCGAAATTCATATATGAAACGACTTATTTGATTCGAAATGGAAGGAAACGGTGGGTTGGAAGCCTTTTTCTCCACAAAAGTTTTTTCTATAATGAAACTGCAGAAGACCATGAGGATATTATTGTCATCCGAAGCAACATTAATAATATGGACGATATCCAAAAATGGATAACAACTTTAGTTTCAAGTTTAATACACATGAGATTTCAAACCTGCTGAAACAAAATACGTGTGTTGGTAGGTGAAAAACTATTTATAACACAAGACATTAACATTGCAATTAAGCATTCATTATTAATTCGCTTAATTTTGTTTTCACATGTAATTTGAATAGTTAGAATAAATTATTTTTGAATTATTTAATAATGAAATCACATATGCTAGTGCTAAATTCTTTAATATTTAGCCAGTATTTCTTATGATGTTACAATTTCTTAAATAATAAATTTAAATTACACACACTTTAAAGCAAATTTAACTGAATACATTCTTGAATATATCCATACTCTTTTTGTATTATGTATTTATTCTCCATACTTTTTTATGTACACACGTTTTTATATTTATGTAACTATTTTTAAATGAATAAAATATTTTTTATCATTAAACCTTGTTGAATTGTTTTTCTTATGTAAAATGAAATTTAATATATTTTTGTTTACAAAATAGCAGCCCTTAAACCAGAATGGAATAGGGTAAAACAACCATATTGAAAAAATAATTGCATTGATATAAAAACTGAATATATAAAAGTAGCACTTTCAATAATTAAAAGGTGAAAAAAAATTAGTTTATGCTTAAAATGAATACTTATGATCTAAACCACATATTTTAGCTTCCTATTTTCCTGAAAACAAAATCTCTGTCACAGCATTATAAGTTGAATTATACATTTAAATGTATATATAAATCACGATAAATGAGAGCATTATAATTATGTAATTTGAATGAATTCCTACTCTTCAAAAAGTGGATTTATATTAGCAATAACTTTAAGCAATATAGCTTAAAATACTATTTACAGTCATGGATAGCACATGTAATATGAAAAAAATTATTATATACATATGAAGAGATTATACATAAATGATTAAACGTTTCTTCATTTTATAACAAGTTGTTTAGTATTAAAACAAATACACTCCATTTGACTGCAAATTTTTAGTCCATTCTTTTAAATTTTTGTGTGAGTTAAAAGGCAGCTAAAATATTTAAAGCACAAAGTTTAGCTGATCTTTCTACCAGATGAATGTAGTCTACTTGAAATGATTTAGTGCTATTATACTATTTTCCACTTTAAGTTATTTTGAATTGGAATGAGCTCTCTGTGTGTTTTATTTGACAAAAATGTGGCTTTAAAAAGTTAAATTATAAAGGTTTGATTACAGCAGTTATTATTGTAATTCAGTAATGTGCTGCATCATTGTTTAAATTCTCTCAAAAAAGGATAAATATTTAAAATTTATCTCTCATTAAAATATGTTAAATTTTTAATAGCTTTATTTATATATCAATTTTATTTACAGGAAAAGTTATATTAAAATTTATTTCAAAACTCGCTTAAGAATTTAAAGATATTAACAAGTTTATTATCCATATTTATATTCAAAGACGTTTGCATACAGAAAATATTTTATATTTATATTGCATCCTGTTAAAGTTGCATGACAACTTCTTAAAAATAAGAACTCACGGGGAAATATACAATTTTTTTTATTTGTGACAGCGAATACATATAAATGCCGTATGTGTTACATACATAACAAACATTAAAAAAGTACTTTTTATTACTGCTGTTTAACTTAAAATTAGAATATAACATCTGTGTTATTAAATCTGTATAAAAAATAACTTAAAATTTTCATTTTTTTAATTATTTTTAATAAAACAGATATTTCGAGTAAATACTTGGAAATAATAGGTTTCTGTAAGGCGTCTACCAATAAGCGAATATTATTTATTAAATTACTAAAATTTTGACAAAAAGGATTCGTTTCTATTACATTTGTGGCGAATAAAATCCATTTTATGCAAGTTCTATGAAGTCAAACTCGTTTTATAAATAAGTATAGCTTTTTTCCAGAACCCTAAAGGAAACTATGAAGCACAGCTATTTTTAAAAAGAACACTTCGCAATTAAACACGTGAATTCTGATGGAAAAATGAAAATACAATAACACATAAACTTCTTTTCTAATCCCGTGAGTTGTCATGAGCGGACAGTTCGTGGCTCAAGTGGTGAGTTGCTGAATTACCCTCTTGTATTCTTGTCTGCTGGATATCAACCAATCACGTTGCTTCATTCCCTTCCATTTCCAAACCCAAGTCCCATTTGTAAAAATGCTCCCGGGAGTGATGAATATACCTCATAAACTCTTGTATTTGGATTGTGGCCCCCCTCTGGGTATGCTTATTTACTTACATATTATTGGCAATTTAATATTGCCAAAACATTTGTTTTAGTCTTGTGGATAAGCCAGAACAGTCTCAACAACAAGTTTACAGCCCAGTACCAGTGCCTTATTATAAGCTTGTGTAAACGTCGATTTGAAAAGCATATTATCATCCTTGACTTCTAATTGTCATAAGGCTTACGTTGTAAAACTTGTTTATTTATCCATCGTTCTCACACTCTTTGCCTTATAACCTTGTCATTGAAGACTCAATGAAAATGAAGTGGCAATCTTTGCATGAGCATACATAATATCAGGTATGTTTAATGGCGTGTTTTTTTTCCAACAAAATTTCTGTCTCCTAGAAAAAGAAATTTCATGTTTCAGAAATCCTAAAAAAGAAAAACTTTCCTAATGTCCTTAAAAAATTTGAAAAAAAGAAGTTCCTAAAAAACATTCTAGTTTAATTTAGCAATTAATTTCATAGAAAAAAAGACAAAAATTAGTTTCATCATATTTTTTTAATAAACACAAGATGTTTCCAAACCTGCGTGAATGTTTATCTTCACACATTTTGACAAACCATATTCTCTCCGAATAAACCCGAGATCTGTTTATATAATTGCATAAATATTTAAAAAATCTGTCATATCAAATACAACTTGTCCGTCCTCTACTGAAACCGCAAAAAAATGAGGAAACACTTCCAGAAATCATTTCTACGAAGTAACGCATTACTTCACTAACCGAAGCATCCTGATTTATGCAGCACGACGTTTTGCAACACCTCTGCGTTTTCAGAAAGTATTTTTGCATTCGCCAACACGTTTAATGATAATTTTGGCGGAAAGAAAGCAAAAGTCAGCCGCAACCTTCGCCTTAGCCTGTTGCAACACAAACCGAAGCAGGGAATCGGCCATCACGCCTAATGACGTCATTTTGCTTGTAGACAGACAACAATGAAGACGGTTTACCATTGCAAGGTGTAGTACAATTTGAGGACTTCAGGTTAGTTTTATTTTCAGCATCTCTGTCTATGCATGGTATTTTTCTGAAGGTAATCGTCAATGTATGTTACTTTCGTTCCCTTCATTTTCTCTCTCTTGTACATGTATAAAAAGGAATTCTAAATCCCTCAATATAGGTTAGAGGACCCTGCAGTGGAGGATAGTTGGTCATACTATTGTGCCAGTATTTTTGTAGTAAGAAAACATTAGTGTTCATTGCAAGTTATGTTACTGTAACTTATAGGCGGCTCGTACGGGGGGGGCAAGGGGGGCGATTGCCCCCTCACTTTTGAAGACTAGGGGGCCTTGCCCCCCCACTTTTCAAGAAAACTTTCAAAAAGTTATGATTATTAAGCTTACGATTTTGTTAAACTTACTTAATAAACGATTAAGGACATTGTAGTAATTATTGGAATTATTTATAATACTAATAATTTTAATTACAGTTATATACTTACTAATATAACTATAATTTAATGTAATTATGAAATTATATAATTATAATAATATACTTACTATAATATAGTAATATACTTATTATAATTATAATAATATACTTACTATAATTATAGTAATATATTTATTATAATTACAATAATATACTTACTATAATTATAGTAATATACTTATTATAATTATAATAATATACATATTATAGTTATAATAATATACTTATTATAATTATAATAATATACTTACTATAACTATAATAATATACTTACTATAATTATAATAATATACTTACTAATAATTATGTAACTACTAATAATAATTATATACTAAAAGTAATTGTTAAAACTACTTAATAAAAATTCTTTGCCCCTCCACTTTTTGCATGCACGAGCCGCCTATGCGTGTAAGTTACATACACAACACAACTTACAGTAAAAAAGTTTACTGACTTAAAAACTGTCTGAATGACTTTCTGACAGACTGACAAAGTAAAAGAACTTTGACTTATGTAAAAACGTATGTCAAAACTGTAAGTTCTTTTACAGCTTTTTTTTTTCCTTACGTGTTGACGTTATATCTTCTACTCTGATTTAAGCTGTTACTGAAATTTTACATATTTGACACTGCCGAAGCAAACTCCAGGTCTCTCCGCCCCCATCCTACCAAATGGCCTCTCGGAGGGGTTGATCCCGGTGCGGCCACCCCAGTCAGCTCCCCATACTCAGACTTGAGGAATCTGACCCTTGAGTACAACTACAAAGTTGACTCAGTGGGCCCGCTCGTTCGAAGGGAGTTCGGCTGAACAACCCTTTGTTATATGATCCTTCGACCAGAAAGTGATGTGCAAGTCCAGTCCTTCACTTCTCCAGAGCTTGGATCATCAGAGGGGAGCCCGGAGACGCCACGCCCCGTAGTGAGACCCGGCACCATGTTCACACCTGGGGGTCAGCAGTTACGGGAAAGCGGTTCTGAACAATTTTTGCAACATTCCCTCCTTTATTATTCAGTTTAAAATTATTATTCATTCTACCTATAAACAGTCCATCCTAACCGATATATATATCTATTGAATGAAATATAACATCAGTGATCTATTTGGGTATAGCACTATATACGTTCGTATGTTGGCTTGTGGAATTGTTTATAATTCACAAAAGTTCTCAATTTTATTTCGATCTTCATGAAGATCGAATACTTGATCTCCTACGAGAAGAAAATTTGTTTGAGTTCTGAATTGATACGACCTCTGGTTTGGAAAAGCCTAAAAACAGTTTTATCTTTCTCCCTCTCAAATTAACAAACTTAATTGAAATTAATACCTTTTTTTACTAATTTGAAGCAAATATGATTTCGGATATACACGCTCTTAAAAAAGATTTTTTTTATCGAACATTCTCTATTTTTTTTACAAAAAGATATTTAATTGTAACGAAATGTAATCAAAAATTCTTTCGCTTAACCTTAACCATAGCTTCATGCGTTTTGGTTTTGTTTTCAAATATCTAATGCTATTAATTAAAGGATATATGTTTGTCATACACTCTGAAGTATATTCGAGATGAGAATTTGAAAGTTTATGACTGATATAATGTAACCTATAGTAGTTCAAATATACAGAAAAATCATAGAAAGTAATATTACAGTCTTAAACCATTTGTTGAAAAGGGTTTTGAAATTACAAATTCGAATTTCTGTCGGACGTATCCAGCTGGCTTGCATACAATGTCGCAAAGTATTATTTTGTGACACAAGTGAGTTTATCTAAACTTCATTTAAATTATTCAATTGCCTTAAAAGCTAGTGAAAACCTCCAAAAAAACTACAAAGAATGTTATTTTTTTCCCATATTGTATTTATCTATTTGTTCCATAGCATTTACCATTATTTTATGTAAGTGTGCAGATAGAAAATACCATCCTTTCAAAAATTCTACGTTTTCTTAGGTGAGAACTTTTTAAGGTAGTTTCTAATCAACCAAAAATTAAGAAGTTCTTACCTGTTAACTCTGCTTTTAGCTAACTCTGAACATTATATTTTAATTGTGTTCTGTTATTCACATGCCTTTGAGTAATAATAATTTTAAGTCACTGACTGGCCAGACGTTATTAAATATGCTAGTGAAGGGTAATTTTCGTTATTTTCTGTACTTCTCTGCTGATTCACATGTAATGCATATTGGTTAATATCATAATTTAGTCATCTGATTTAGTAGGTCTTCTTGAGCTCTTTTATCCTTTAAAATACTTGTACTTAGTTCAGATTAAATCCCAAATATGCAATTTATTTTGAAGTTTCATTTGTAGCAATATGCACACAAATTATTTATTCATAATTTAAATGAATTCTTTTCTCGCGTGCTGAAGCAGTTGTAAAAAGAATTTAAATTAAAAATAAAATTGCGAAAAGTAATCACTTTTTATTCTGATTTTTTTATTGATTAAGTGAGGACCGGCATCAAGACGGCATTCCAGATTTTATTTTATTTATTTAAACTCATTTCAATGCGCTACTTGCTAAAAATTCATCAAAATATGATTATAAAGCAAATAGAATGGGGTCTGAAATTTTCAATGAGAAAATACACTCTATAACAAAAAAATTGACGCACCAAGAAGCAATCATCAGATTGCTTTCGAATTTCGTATGCATGAATGTTTTGAACAGATATGCAAATGATTAAAATTTGGTGTCCAATGAATGAATAGTTTGATCTCTAGAGCATCGGAACTGCGCATCCAGCAGACGTATATAAGGAGCAGTTCTTCAACGGTTGTTAAAACTTTCGGTTTGATTGCGATTCAGATGACTTTTCAACAACTTAAAAAATGCCTCGTTGCAGGATTCGTGCTCATTACGAGCAACTTTCAGAGTTTGACAGAGGTCGTATCATTGGATTGAAAGAGGCAGGTTGGACAAATCGGAAAATCGCTCGTCATTTGAGACGAAGAGATGCGACGATTCGAAGATGCTGGCAAGGATGGGAGGAAAATAGGAGAGTTTAGCGTCAGGACGGTAGCGGTCGACCTAGGGCTACAACAGATCGTGTGGACAGAGTCATTGTCCGATCAGCTGTCACAGCGCCTTCTTCAACTCTATCAACCATCAGACGTTCAATCCAAACACCAGTGTCCACCATGACTATTCACAGACGGTTGAGAGAGCGAAATTTACGCTCACGCCGACCGTTACGCCTGCACACTGCCGAGCCAGATTACAGTGGTGCATGGCTCGATCAGGTTGGAATGATGCCGACTGGGGACGTATAGTCTTTAGCGACGAATCCCGCTACCAACTCTGTCCTGACGATCATCGAAGACGTGTTTGGAGACGCACAGGGCAGAGGGCGGATCCTGCTTTCACTGTTGCACGCCACACTGGCCCTCAACAAGGTATTATGGTCTGGGGTGCCATTTTCTTTGACAGCCGGACCCCTTTGGTCGTCATTAGAGGTACACTTACTGCACAGCGGTTCGTCGGCGATATCCTAAGACCTGTTTTGCTACCGTTCCTTTTGAAGTGCCCTGGACTGGTTTTTCAGCAGGACAATTCCAGAGCACATACGGCACATGTTGCTATGAACTGTCTGCAAGCTTGTCAAACTCTTCCTTGGCCTGCCAGATCGCCAGATCTCTCTCTCATCGATCATGTCTGGGATACGATGGAAAGGCGATTGCATCTGTCACGGAATTTTGATGACCTCATTCGACAATTGGAGCGACTTTGGCAGGAAATATCGCAGGAGACCCTCCGGGTGCTTTATCGGTCTATGCCACGCCGTGTGGCAGCTTGTATCCAGGCTAGAGGCGGGTCAACACCTTATTGAACCTGTTACTATAACTCTGAAATAAATCATTCAATTGCTCTGACATTTTAATCATTTACTATTCTGTACATTGTCTTCATATCCACCACTTTTCGTCTCAGCCGGACAACTCCTTCTTGGTGCGTCGATTTTTTTTGTTATAGAGTGTATTTGCATATTCTACGCTGAAATCAATCTCAAATCAAAAAGTTTGATTTACATAATGAAACATAGACTTCTATTTAGGGTAAGGTTGCTTAAGTCGTACCCCTTAAGAGAGAAATCGTATAAAACCTAGGATTTATCAAATAAATGAAAAGGAAATGTGTTGTTCACAACATATACTAATGTTGTAACTATTTATTATAACAAAAATAAAAAATCTATATGCTTTCAAGTAAAATAAACTAAATCTTTAAATATTACATCGGCACGACTAAAGAAACCGGTTTCCTAAGTCGTACCACCTATAGCCTAAGTCGTACCTAAGGATTAAATTAAGCAACAAAATTAATGAAAATTTATTTTTTATTAATCAGTTTACATGATACTTATTCAAACGGAAAATTCAGGTATTTCAAGCATCACATATATATTTTTTTGTTCTTTTATTGACTCCAGCGCATAAATCGTGACCCCATAATTTTCATTTCAAGCAATTTATCGTGTTTTTTCTCTCGATCTTCTCTACAAATAAAACAAAACCAATTGCTTTTCTTCTTTTTAATTTTTAATGCCAATTCCTTTTTATTAATAGCTGCATTTCTTTTATTTATCGCATTTCTTATACTATTTTCTTTATTCTGTGTTGAAATTATTTCGATTGACGAGGTAGAGCATCCACTGTTTCGGTTTATTATTGGGATAGGAGCTAAATTATTTAAATGGATTTTTATTTGGTTTATAGACGCTTCCGTTTCTTTTTCATGGATTTCTTTATTTTCCTGTGTAACCACTGCGGAAAGTTCTTGATTATTGATGTCAAACAGACGAGTGAGTCATTGAAGCCAATAACTCCTTCGGATAATTTAGTTAAAGCCTCTTCCATATCTTCTTTTTTCCATTTATTATAAATACATTTTCACTGTTTTGACATAATTATGGCTAAAATATAAAAATCAAAGCAAAGTCATCTGCGAATAGGCTGAAAAAGAATTAATTTCTTGAGTCGTACCAGTACGATTTAGGAATCTCTTATGGGTACGACTTAAGACACGGCACAAGTTAAAATTAAAGATAAAATAATCAAACATTGAATGAAATCAATACAATCTCGTTTCGATCAAACGATTATATATATTCTTCTGAATTTATATATAACAAGCAACGCAATTTTATCAATAATTAACTTCCAATATTAGCTTCCATACATATGCAGAAAATTATAAAAAAATTGACATAAACTTACTTCATGAGAGGATTTAAAACAAACAACTTTTATAACAGAAAATGACACTTAAAACACCTGGTTGATTCAGAGGTATATTTCACTTTGGTTACATTCGTGGTTGTCGGCGCAGTTCGTTCAGAACTCAAGTGGTACGATTTAAGCACTGGTACGACTTAAGCAACCTTACCCTACCTAAATTTTTGTAAAATCCAACAATCTTAGTTGCAATTAAGATAGAGAAAAGACGTTTTTTTTTAAGTTACGTGCATTTCTGTTTCCTTGCTATTACAACACCGGCTTTTTTTTATTTTCAATTTTTTTTTGAAGGAAATATGCTTTATTAAGTAAGAGAAACAAAACATAAGCCTTTAGTTAATTTAACATTTTATGCTTGGATCAGTCTGAAATAAATTCGATACTCTAATTGCAATAGAAAGGAGATCTAAATTTTGTAAAATACTTTTTGTCATTTAAGTAGCTTATACACATGCAGCACAATTCACAAGTAGAAAAAAAACGACATTTGGGAGGCATTCAACCTTTTTTTGAGTGACACACATTTTCCATGTAATATTATCTTTAAGATCTCTTTATTTGGCAAGTCGTTAAAATATATCTGGGTAAACGTCGATGAACTTGGAGTCAAAGTGTAAGAAATATGTTATAACAATAACTATGCAACAATTATTGGCCACGGTTATTAGCGTTTCCATTGCCAATCATATTTTAAATGATTTTAAAATTAAAAATTCGAAGCGTGTCCATCAATGTCTTTCGTATTTTGGCAACAGTGCAGTATATATTCTGTTTCAGCTGCATAGAAAACTATAGTCTTTATGCCTCAACTATCATAGCTATTAAACCATTGGAAAATGGTTTGTCGCTCTCATGTTGGCAAAAGTATTTTTGAGGTTTCATTCGATCGCTAATTGGTGGATTCAAATTTTTCGGGAATTCTGATTGGTGGAAATTATTTTTACTCTCTTGTGGGTAAAACTAACGTTAAATGTTTAACGTTAGTTTTACCCACAAGTTAACGTTAACGCGTTTCAGTGTTTAAATTCGGGAGGATTAAAATAATTTATGAATTGCAAAACATGTAAGTTATAAATTTTTAACCATTGGAAAATGGTTTTCTTTTTTTTAACCATTGTAAAATGATTTTGCCTTTGAGTTGGATTAACTGTCCTACCATTTTTATTCGATCGCTGATTGGTGGATTCAAATTTTGCGAGAATTCTGATTGGTGGAGATTATTTTTATTCTACTGTAGGTAAAACTGACGTTGAAATTTTTCACCTTAAAAAATACACAAATTAATGAGGAGTTTAGCTGTTTTTATATATTTCTCATGAATAAAATATTATTTTCCCCGGTGGAGATGAAAAATTGGGTGTTCTAGTGTAGAAAATGACGGGGATCAGAAACTCAGTGACAAACATTTGATTTTTAATTTAGAAAAGAGATATTAACTTTTAATGCACATTTTTGCTGCTCAATCTTGAATCTTACAACAAGATTCTCAAAACCATTAGTTTGTTGATGCTATGGCAAAGATTTTGCTTAAGATAATAGCAGCAGATGATAATAAACATCAACACAGTCCACTTGTTTTTCTGAATTTTTCATAAAAAAATTTTAAAAAATTGTGCAGGTTACAGTTACAAACATCACTTTCCAATACTTAAAGTGGAACACCGACTCCCAGACGGTTTCAAGCTGATTAAAATTATAGTTTGCTTGATACACAAAAGGCTAAGACTTAGCGCACCTGACTGTGAGAATTTAGTTTTGCTTGCTTGAATTTAGTAAAATTATGTTTTGCTTGCTTGAATTTAGTAAAATTATGTTTTGCTTGGTATTTAAAAGAATGAGGTCTAGCACACATGGCTGTAAGAATTTAAAAACAGTACATGCATGTGTTTTGAAGTAATTTTTGAGTATTCGCTCTCAGTTATATTAACTCCAATCGTAACTCATTAGAAAAAAGTAAATGCGCTTACAGTTAATATTTGTTCACATTTCTTTGCTTGAAAAAAACAACTAAGGGCATCCACATAAGAAGGATAATTCATGTGAAGACAGAAAAGTCGGAAAAGTCGCATTTCTCGAAATTCCCAGCTGACCAGTTATCCATATCAACGACAGTGTTCAAACTATGAAACTGTGACCGACAGCAAGATGGTAATGTTTTTGAATTTAAGTTTTCCATAGATAGTTTGCTTTGATTTATTCTGAGGACAAATAAGTAAAAGTTGGATCGGGTAATAAAAAATGGCGTCCCTCCAACCACGCAGAAATTAAGCACAGCAAGACACTTTTTCCCTGCTGGTCTTGACGCCTGGAAAATTCTACACTCATAGATAAACACATTCAGATGTCCAATTAGCCATTGACTAGAAGTTTCAAAATCTAAGCGGGAGGGTAACACTATCTTTACGGGGTCTTTTGCAAGATGTTGCTCAGGAATTTCGGTTGGACGGTGTTTCGAAATTTTCGATGTCTGCGGTTCTGTACAAGCGAGGAACTTTCTACACGGGAAAATTTTGATCTCACTTTATCAAGTGTAATATACTTTATAGTCTATACCAGTGATTCCCTAAGTGGGTGCTACCGCCCCCTGGTGGGCACTGCAGCGATCCAGGGGGGGGGGGCGGTGATGACCACAGGTGCATTTGGGGGGCGATGAGTAACTGTAAGGGGGCAGTGAAAGCATTAAAGAAAGAAGAGAAAATTAAGAAACATTCGTTTATGTATTCTGCTCATGACACTTAGTAGAACGTGAATTCAGTGCGGTAACCAATTTATTAACAAGACAAAGAAATTTCTTTGTTATGGGTTAACCGATTGCAAATAGTCAATCGCGGTGATTTAAGATTAGTGCTGACGAAAATAGAACCGAGGATTACTAAATTGGTCGCAGTACACCAGATTCATCCATCTCATTAAGATGATTTCGAATGTTTTAACTTTTTTTGCATTACCTTTCTGTTCTGAGTTGAGTAAATAATTTCATAATTTCAGAGACTTCAGTGTTTCTGATTTCGCTTTTCTTTAATATATTATACGGTTAAGGTAGAAACATTAATACTCTACATTAAACACTCAAGCCCAAAAGAGAGGAGGCTCTTACAAAATTGCAAATGAGCTTTCCTTGAGCATTTTGAAAAGTTATAACATAAAAGAATGGTCTTGGAATACTCTATGGAAAAACTGGAACTTGGAATATTCTGTGAGATAATGTCATCTAGGCCCATTTATAGTATACTGCACATTTACAGAAAATGGGACTTTTCCCAATAAATACCTATACTCAATTCACCCCAACATATGGCACTTTTGCATTTCATTACATTCTCATAAAACACTAACGACGCAATGAGACACAGATTGCTGTTTCACTTGCATCATATCTCTACGGAACTTCAAACCCACAACAGATCATTACGGTGTGATGCCATTACCTCAGAAATAACCTTTCAGATTTATACATACACACATTCAGACTTCTATATCACACATTATCGGTGGAAAACTAAACATGCCGTTGGCGACATTCACCCAAACGGTGCGACCCCAACTTCTCTGAATGGGTGAACGGGTCCACAAAACACCTCAACCCTATCTGCTTCTTTCCCCTCGTAACATTGTTTCCTTGGGAACTGGCCTTTAACCCTTTTTCCCCGCCCTTCCGAAGTCTTCCAAAGGAGCGAAAAGTCATTTGCAAAGAGTAAAAATGCACGGCTTGAATGGGGAAAAAATGTAGGACAGCTAGGGCCGTAATCAAATGAGCGGCCATTAGCTCCGTTTCAGAAATGCTGAGAAACCAAACTCTCGTGGATGGCGCTTTGCCAATTTTCCGGCGAAAAGGCGTAAACACCCCGTATAGGGAAAAAAGCGGCGTGTCGCAAGCACTCACAGGGAAATGCAAGCAATCCCAGAGCCTTTGTTACAGGCATTGCGAAGCGTTGCTTTTTTCGCTAACGCTCTGGGCTGGGAAGGCTTGGAAAATCCTACGCACGGAATGCGAACTCATCAATAGTTCCGCCTCTAGAGGTTCGCGTGGTTTTTCAACGCAATAGTGTGGGACTCGTCGGGTTCGAACGCTCGGATTTTTACATGCACACGAAATCCTGAAATGCCAATGTTGTAAACCAGGTAAGCAGTGCTTTTTACTCTGTTTTTGTGCGTTTAATTTGCTTTACGAGATCCTATACCATATCATCCTCTTTAGACATTAGTTCCTGTGTTATGACATTACTTGGGGTATCATATACAAAGTGCGGCGGTTAAGACAATGTAGTAAAAACCTAGAGGGCGGTAAAAACATTATATAGATATAATATACTAAACCCCGTGGCAGGAGTTTACACTTGGAAATAAAACATGGCTCGTTGATACACCTCTTTATTTTAAAACAAATTACTCATTTTACCGCCACTGTGTCTAACGCCCTGTTTCAGGAATTCCACGAGTCTCCCAATTGTTTACATCACTACTCACGAACTACATAATAGAAAAAAATGACACTCGTTAGTACAGAAATATTTGGAAAACAAGACGTCATAAAAAAAAAAAGAATTCATTTCAAAGGAGGGTCAGCTTAAGTGTTATTCTATGCTAAAATTAGTCTTTTCGACAACAGACTTTGTCGTTCTATGAGTAAATTTGATTAGACGCACACATGTTTTCAACTGAATAGATAAAGAAATATTATTTTGCACTTCGTAGTCATTTTTTTAAATTTCCCTTTAGTTACATTATATAATTTAGTTTTTGATTTTGCCATTTTTTTTAAATGCATTTTCTATCTATATATATTTAAGATATTGGCTTCCAAAATATACGGATTAAATCATCTAAATTTTTATGCAAGATAAAAGAAAATTTACAGTTTAATTAGTTTTATTAATATTAAATAATTATAGAATTTTATAACTAATCCACATTGTTGTATCAAACTTATCTGTTGTAGCTATTTGATAGTAGTGGCCGAAGGCCACTAACAATTTAAAAAATGGTATCTACACATAATATGAATGTTACGTGATTAGGCTCGTTTTTGGAAAGGTTTTTATAATTGGGTGATTTTATAAAAAATAAAGTTAAAAAAAAGATGTTCCATTAATGAAAACAAATATTCTCTCGGAAAATTATATACACATCTAAACAATAGTGGCTTAGAAAAGATAATGATAGGGCGGGGCTCTTGGTTGTCCCGTCGAGGCTCCTGATGACCTATGACCCTTTAGGTTACAATTTATTCTTTATGACCAATAATTTTGTGAATTGGTGCATCATTCGCTTATATTAATATCCTAAATTATTCATGACTTCGTGTAGTTAAGTCAAATATTTTTCAATACTCAACATTTTTAATTTACGTTTGTCTGTAAAAATTAATTAATACTGACTTTGAAATTAGGAATTTCTGTTAGATACCCGAGCCTAGAGGTTCGATTTGAGATTTAAACCCTTTCTGTTGTCTTATCATTATCCTCTCACTGCTATCACTATTAATAAAAGGTACTGAAATGTTTATTTGCGGATGATGATCCTCATGTTTCAAAAGAGATGCCCTCAGATGTAAAATATTGGGAATGATCCCGGTAAAAAGAACATTTTGTCATCATTAAACATTTTGTAGTATTCAACATTAGGGCATGTTATATTCTGCTGTACTTTGCTTTATATTGTTGATTGTAAAGAATCGATACTCCCTAAAATGCCAGAATCATTTGGCTAACATTGTCCTTTAGTGCAAAGTCAAAACATTGAAAACACCGCGAAATTAAAAAAAAAATAATTGGTTGTGAACGCTGTGGGTTCTGTACTGTTACTAAAAACAATATAACTACTTTCGTTAGCAACTGTTAAAAATGTTCATACGTATCTGGATTTTATTAGTAAAACATTTGTTTATCCGGTCGTAAAAAGTATATTAAAATCATAGATATAGAAATAACTAAATCGCACAGCCTGAATTACGGCAACACTTTTTTTTTAAATTCAAAAACGCTGCAGTGGCATCAGTGGCGAATTCTGTTGAGTAAACAACGAGAGTGCATTAAATTAATGGTTGAATTTGTTTTTGTAAAAGTATATGCGTATATTTTCCCATTAGCAATGACAAAATCGGTGCAACATTTAATTATAAAAACAGATTCTCCAAAGGAAGTAACAAAACTTTTCATATGTAAGTAACATTCAGTTTTCTTCCATGTTCTATTTAGAACGGATAATATTTGTTTTAAATAATTTTGAATGAAAAATAATAAAAAATCTGCTGTCGATTTATAATCATCTCTTTATTATACGTTCTTTTACGTTATACTGGTCTTCAATGACCTTTTATATTAAGTGTTTGATTCTTAAATTTTTTACTTACGACATATTGAATCAATTATCATTAAATGTTTTAATTTCTGTTGACTAAAATATACTACCATGACTAAATATAAGAATTGTAATTTAGTTTATTTTTAATAACGAGAAATTCCTAAAATATTTATGCTGTTTTAAGTTTTTGTGATATGAAATTATTTTTCTTAAAAATACTGTAAAATATAAAGGAGCAATAATATAGAAGGTTATACTATAATATAGAGAATAAAATATAGAGGATTATAATTAGAGATAAATAATATTGAAGGTATTAATATAGAGGATTTTTATTGTAATAAGCTATTATAATAAAAAGATAATGTAATAATTATGAATTTAACTATTGGATGCAAAATACTTTCTTACATTAAATGTACAATTCAGTTTCCCCCAGGTAATTTAATTAAAAGGCTTGACATACCAAATTTTAAACTGTTAAAAAAATATATCATTTTTTACTTACTTATTCCGAAAAGTAAAATGCATACATTTATAAATTTAATATAGCAGATAGATAAATTTTCATGAAAGGCAGCTGTTTTGTGATGTAACCTTAAGATAATTAAAAGCAGGAAAACACAAATCTTTCGAATTAAATTTGATACATTTTCTTTTCATGCGATCCGAATCTGAATGCAAATAACTTCCAATACTGTGCACGTAACTTAAAAAAAAACGTCTTTTCTCTATCTTAATTGCAACTAAGATTGTTGGATTTTACAAAAATTTAGGTAGGGTAAGGTTGCTTAAGTCGTACCAGTG
>Ga0181466_1000398_pt1 | contig 16315 bp, 13 predicted proteins | sample InSIn4gowninarea_FD_119078 | JGI IMG/M metagenome (GOLD analysis project Ga0181466, IMG submission 119078) | Clean room microbial communities from NASA Spacecraft Assembly Facility at Jet Propulsion Laboratory, Pasadena, California, USA -... ... | reverse complement strand
TCTTCATCGACATCTTCACCGCGTACCGGCACGGGCATTTTGAAGTCGGGTCTGGGCCGCTCGGGACGATGAAGGAGGGGGCGAAGAGCGTCACTGCGGAGGACTTAGGATCTTGGGGGGCGGGTTGGACGGGCGAAGGCGGCAGGAGCGAGATGATGCGCTTTGCGAAGGACCAGCATATACCGTATTGGCTTCCGGCCGCCTACCTTGGCGCGAACGCGTTACTCAACGCGCTGAACTGGGTCTGGTTCGGCAAGATGATCGAGACGATACGGAAGCGGTTTGAGCCGCCGTTCGGGACTAAGGGCGTTGAGGGTAGGGTTAGGGGCAGGAGGAGGAAGAGCATTGAGGAGAAGAGGAACGAGATGCTAGTTGAGGGGATTGATGTTGATACCGATAGTGGTGATGGGAACGAGGAGGAGAGGGAGGTTGAGATTAGTAGGGGTGTGAATGGGACGGGGAGGAAGAGTATCGAGGTCAAGGCGACGGAGGTGAGGAACAGGAGGAAAGCGTAGGGGTATGCGGAGGAGGCGTATGGGGCTGATGGCATTATTCAGGGGCGAGGAGTTCGTCGATGTTGTCTTTGGGTGTTGATACTGGTGACTTTGGTGAACTTGGCGCGCTGGACTTAGCGTCTGTTTTTGATTTGACGGCAGAGCACATGGAGTTGACCGCAGGGGGACGTTTGGATAGAGGAAACCGCTTCGAATCTTTATGCTGATCGACAGCTCTCTTCACGTTTACGCGCTTCCACTATCTCAAACCTTCTCAACATGCACTACCCCCGTCTCGCCCATCCCCGCCTTCTCAACCTCCCCATGCGCCACCCGGTCCTCCCTCATGGCCTGCTCATACACCTTCTCGTCCTCCGCAGTCGCGCCGTAGTAATGCACCGCGACCCTCTCCCCAAACGCCTGGTTGATGTCTTCCAGACTCCTCTGCTTCGTCTCCGGGAAAATGAAGTAAACGTTCAGAAAATGGCATGCCGTCGGTATGATCAGCACAATGAAGAACCTCCACGTGATCTTCTCCAGCGCGATCGGTCCAACCGAGAGGATGATGATGGAGGCCACATACAGCCCCACCATGCTAAACGCCACCCCCGCGCCCCGAATATGCGTCGGATAAATCTCTGCAACATACAGATACTGCGTCGCGTCGATAAAAGTGCTCCAAAACGCAATAAACAGGAATATAAAAAACACAGCCGCGCGCTGGCCGGCCTTGTTCTCGGTGCCCTGGTACAGCGCTTGCAGGATGCATTCGAAGATCAGGGTTACGGTGAGCCCGGCGAGCCCGGTTAAGAGGAAGAGACGACGGCCTAGTCGGTCAACGAAGAAGGCTGTGAAGATATTGCCGGGGAAGGAGGCCGTTACCCAGATTGCGGAGAGGAGGAGTGGCATGTAGGTTTGCATGCCGAGGCTAGCATAGAGGATTACGCCGTAATTGGCGATGATGCTGGGAGGTGCTTGTTAGCCGCTGCCCCTGCTAATGGCACATGTGTTCGGCGGTGGGGTGGAAGAGGTAAGATGGAACGTACAGCACACCGGTGAACATGTTCAAGAACATGAGTGAGAATCCGACGTATGCGCGCCGCCGGTTCGGCGCCGTCTTGAAGAGCTCAAAGGTGCTCGTTTTCGCCTTGATCGCGCGGTCGAGGTCGAGCTGCTTCTTCATCTGGTAGAACTCCTTGTTGGCCAGGTCATCTCTGGCGTCATCGCCCGTGTGGTGCAGGCGTTGGAGCACGGCATGGGCTTCGTCGGCGCGGTTTTGCGCCAGCTACGACAGTGTTAGCGGCGTGGTGGACAGAATAAAGGGATGGAAAGCGACGCACCAACCAGCGTGGAGAGAACGGCAGCCAGGGCGAACAGCCTAGCAGCAGGATGGCGGGAACCATCTGGAACGCGAGGGGAAAGCGCCAGGCGAAGCTGGAGTCTGAGCCGGAAGCGCTGACAAAGTAGCAGCCGAAGCCGATCCAGGCGGAGAGCGTATATCCCATCGCGAACATGATTCCATGCATACTCACCATGAAGCCGCGAGACTCCGGCGTAGAAACCTCAGCCTGGTACATCGGAATGACCTGCACTCATCCATCAGCCCAAGACACCAACTCATCAGAGCTTCTACCCACCGTAATAAGCATACCAACCCCCCACCCCGCCACAATTCTCGCAACCATAAACATGGCCACGTTCACACTCCCCGCACACAGCGCCGCCCCCACAATCGAGAAAATACACCCCATCTGCATCGTTCTCAATCGTCCCCACTTGTCACTCGACCACGCCGTGAAGACGGCCGCAAGCGCCGAGCCAGCCGAATTGACGCCATTGAAGGCGCCGATTAGCTCGGCTGTGCGGTCGTAGCCGGGCTCGCCTTGCGGTGCCAGCCCGAGGTTGCTGTAGAAGGACGGCTGCCCGATTGTGGAGGAGATGACAGCCATGCCATAGCTGCAGCATGTGCTGCCGAGGGCGGCGGCGATGACGACGAGGAGGTTGAAGGCGTTGGGGATGCGTTTGCCCATGGTGGCTGGAGGTGGTGCTGGACTTAGGGAAGATGTGTTTGGTGCTGGATAGGGATGCACAAGACCTGCCGCGTTGTTAGTATCAGGCATTTGGACTGGTCGTCGGTATCGTGAGCAATATGAAAAACACGTAAATATGGAACACCGGTAGGAGAGCTCTCAGGAAGACAGATCAGAAGCGAAAGGGGTGATTGAACCAGCTACTCACTTCTGCACTCCGGCTTTGGCAGAGATCTATGATCGACGAGCACAGGACACAGGTGCAGCAGATGGAGACACCAACAATTCGCAACGCAGACCACGGGCGGATATGGCACAGCTGATATTTATTTACTCCAGCTCCACCACTCCAGCCGCGGATGCCAGCAAAAGCTCCACCTCGGATAACCTCAGGCGAGATGCCAGCCTGACCAAGCATCCTGGCGAGACAGTTATCTGCCACCGCGCAGCTTCCAATCATGAGAGCTTCGAAACGTGCCTTGCCGTTGGATCGCCGACGGTTGTCTGTGATGCGGGGAATTCTGCTGCAGCCCTAATGCACGGCGTTGATCTTTGCGGGGTCTAGCGTGGGATGTGGAAGGGGTTTCAGAACTTCATCGGAACTTCGCCGCTAAGCGCGGCCTCTATGCTGCTATCACCAGTCCTTTTTGGGAAGTCGTGTCCCGGTCGTTTCGCGTGAAGGCGATAGCTGAGATATGAAAAGACGGTGGAGGCCGGATGGGAGCTCTTAGCCATGCTGGAAGAACACTCGGAATCACAATTAGAGACTTGTTGTATAAATCTTGAAAGAAACATTCAACAAGAGCAACAAGAGACGAGAGGGACTGCTCTGTTACTACTCCCGACTGCTAGTCGAGTCAGACAGGAGGTAGCTCCTTATCGAAATCTCTTTTACCAGTGACTCTTACGTGGAAGCATCATGTCCATGAGGTTGTGCGTAGCGTTTTCGTGCAGGTACAGACACCTGCTAGTGATCAAGCTTTTACAGGGCTGCTGACGACGTCGATGCGATCGGGGGGCCTGGGTTTCTCCCTCAAAAGTGACTATCCGATGCCATGGCGCTGGTGCTCGTGCCGGCGGTCTGGAGAGCTGGGCAGTCCTTCCACAAACATGTGACAGATGGAGCTCATTCTATCAACCTCCAGCGGCGGCTTTTCTATTCGAGATAGATGTTCCCCCGCATGCGCTGCAGGTTCTGCAGAAAGCCACCTCCTTCATTCGCAGCCCGATTTGCAGCTTGTCTCTGCGACCCGGTACTTTGAGCGCTACTTGGCGCCTGGCCTCTGCCCAACGCCTTCTGCCGCTCTTCCACCAGCTTGATAAGACTCTCAATGAACCTGACCCTAGCCTTCTCCTCAGCAGTGCCCTTCCACACCGTCGCGAGCTGCCGCAACGCATCAATGCGGCTGATTGCAGCATCCAGCCCCTGCGCATCCGTGCTTCCTCCGGTCACTAGGTCCGAGATCTCATTACGCAGCTTCTCCGCAAACTCTCGACCTTTCTCCTCGCGCGAGTGGCTGTCTGAGCCAGGTTCGGGCGCTGAGACAGAGATGAGCGAAGATGCGAGAGAGACTTCAGAGGGCGGGAGCGTCCATTGCATCGCTTCGCCGAAGACCTTGATTACGCTTTCGAGGCGGGCGCGCACAAGGGTGAGGGTGCGGAGTTGAGCGATATAGGGGACCTCTCCCTCTGTTGCCGCGTTTCCAGCTGTTTCTGGTGCTGCCAAGCGGGTGGGTCCAGCGTCTGTCCCTTCGTCCGCAGCTTGGTCCCCTTTCTCGGCAGGTGTGCCGGCAGCTCTAGTCGTCACACCGTCTGGCACGAACTTGCGCACATCTTCCTGCAATCCATTCGTCAGGGCTTCAGACAGACCGAGCGTTTCTCCGTGCAGCACCTCAACGCGATACGCTAGCCTCCCTCCGCTCCGCAGTATATCGTCCGTCAGCTGTGTGAGGGTGGTGGACAGCCGTGCGGTCTGTGCGTTGAGTTGGGCAAGCAGTGTCTGGGCCTGAGAGGAGAGCTCCTGGAGTGATGCGGAGGCGGCAGCTGATGATTGCCGTGGAGCCCTAGGCTGCGTACTGGAGGAGAGGGAGAGCGAGGGGAGCGTGGTGTTGAAATAGTCGGCTACGTCAAAGCTGGGTTGGATGAAGGGGAGGAGTGTTGGGTCGGCGACGTGAGTGGATTTGGGCTGTACTTCTTGAGTCGCTGGGTTAGTAGAGAAGGCCATGTTGTTGAGACGGTCCAAAGCTTGAGAGGAGCTAGGCGCAGTGCAGGGCTCAATTGAGAATATGTTCTCTGGCTGCGTGTTGGACAATCTAAGGCTGTAGCACGAAGGCAACCATCAAGGCGTCGTCCAACTCTCTCGGCCCTCCCGAGCCAACTGTTCTCAAAGGTGGTTGAAGGAACGCGGTGTCTTTGTGGGATATATCAGTTGAAATCCGACTGTGTTAATTGGTTGTCACGTGCCATTCGCGTTGGAGCTCGCCGCACGCGCAGCTTCGAGAGATGGATCCAAGGCAGCACGGCAAGCGGCAAGCTGCAGTTCCTTTCAGCCTTGCTTTCCGCAAGGGCGAGGAGAGCCCTCCCTGCTGCCTGCGCCTTCGTAACGAGTGCTCTTCTGAGACCAACATAGACGTATTTTCGTACATAATCAGACCGGTCTCCGTATTCAATAGCCGTGGCGCAGCGCTGGCTTTGACTTCAGCGAACCTGCCAGATTGAGCCTTTGGGCCAGGACCATTGTGAACTTGATACCCACCAGCTTCCCTAATCTCACCAGCCTGAAGACGTTCTCATAGAAATCTACCATATCATTCACTTCGCTTCCACCGATGCCGGATTCACTCCGTCCATAGAACCGCTTTCAATCTCACTGCATCCATTCATCTCTGACCCACATCCTTCTTTCGCAATCGTGACATCCCGCAACACGACTACAGCCTTTCGCAATCCCGTCAGCTGGGTTCCGTCCATCTACGTTCGCTTACACGTCCGGTTTCTTAATTCATCATGCCTCGGAAGGCTTTCGTCGCCGATCTAAATCAGGCGATTGCGGGTGTCCACGTCGACGGCATCTCCAACGTCCTCAAAGGCGAAGACGATGGCGAATTCAGCTTCGACATCCTACCGCCCGCCAGCAGAACAGCCTACAAGATATCCGCGCTTGTGCCAGAGCTCTCAGAGTATCCATCTAGCCACGAGTTCCACGTCTATGTTGCTGACGACGACGTACCCGCGTCCATCGCTATCAGCCTGCAAGACCTTCCAAGCACGAACGGCAAAACTATAGCGCAACTTCTAGAGCTTGTCTCGCGAGCCCTTGCGCGAGGCAGTGAAACGGACAGCGATGGAGACCTAGTCATGCGCGACTCCCAGCTCGAGGATGAGGAAGGGTCTGAGGAGGAGGAGGAATTTGAAGAATACGATTACTTCCCCGACGAACATCCAGCTCAGCCTTCCACTCACAGCGATACCACTCACACCGCTGTATCTAACGGCCAGTCATCCTCTACGCCAGCTCTCCGAGCAAGGATACGGTCAGACCTCAGAGCGGCAAAAGAGGCGGGCTTCAAGGTCGGTCACATTGGACTGCTGCTACATGGCTCCGACAGCTGCTACGTCAGTGTGTCGTGCCGGATATCTAAGCTGGGTATCTCTGAGGAGGCCATGGAAGCGTGGAATATAGAGCCAACTCAGTATCTCATCCTCCTCATACAGTACCCGAACGGCTACAAGGATCTTGACACGCTGAACGGATACGAGAACTTCGTCGCACGACAGTACGTGGCCATGCGGGTGGGCGTGAGCTCCACATACAAGCCGACGATGCAGGAGGCTATCCGCGCTTTCGCCAAGATGAACAAAGAAGAGAAGGATGCCGACTCTGCGGATCACGCTGATCAGCTGACTGAAGGCTTCCGCGACGTCTTCATATCGCAACCCATCAATGCTTTGTTAAACGAGAGGCTGATCACCCTGATCAAGTACCGATGTATGGCAATGTCCTGGAAGGGCTCCGAGGATTTCTACAATTCATCTCAAGGCAAGAACATAGCCCATGCAGATATGATGGGCAGCACATACGTGGCGGAAGAGAGTGTAAGTAGTTCCCACTGCTCAGGACTCACAAGATCTGCAATCAAATCTGGCCACAACGCTTCCAGAAAACCTATGCACGGCTAGAAGTCTGGCGACATTCAGATGAAAATCATCTCAGCACGTCCGGCTGGCTACAATAGGTTCCAAAGCGAGGCGAACATACTGCCTCGTAGTGCCGCCTTCCAGACTCATGATTCCCATAACATATATGACGCGTCTCTCCCAGCCCCGCTGGTTTAGGTATTAATAAGCTGCAGTGTGCTGACTTCCTGCAGAGTAGCGCCGAATACCCAAGTCTCGTAGTGTCAGATCATGTCCGCGACTCTCGCATGGGTAGTGCGCACTCATTACCGCTGATTGCCATGCAATTCTTCCTCCGCCACTTCGTCCGCTGCACAGAGTTCTGTCTAGTGTGTCATTGCAGGCTCGAAGACGATCTGGAAGCACTGAAGCCATATGTGTGCGACAAGCCGCTCTGCCTATACCAGTACATGTCGCTTGGCTTTGGTCCAAGCATTGAGCACGAGATACTTTCACAGCCTTACGTGGTCGATCTGCTTGTCAGCTTTTGTTACGCAAGCGCCAAATCGGGTCAATTGAAAGACTTCCCACAGGGTCTCAGTTTGAGTGTCCCTCCGATCGCGGATCTGCGCCCCGGGAACTTTCAGCCAACTTATCATGGGTATGGGGGCGATAGAGTGGCACCTTCCGCGGAAGACGGTGCGACCGCGAAGCCCACCGCCGCCCAATTCGACAGGTATGGGCTCCAGCTGTCCTTTGGCGATGGATCAGTCTGTCCCGTAAAGGTGGGAGACTGGGTCGCCATCCGATTGGGGTCGGAGCCTGTAATGCATTGCCGGGTCTCCGAGACCGCGTACTTTCCAACCGTTAAGGTATCTCAGCCGGTTTCAACGAACGCGCCTGAGCCGACAAGCGGGAATGCTGCCGCTAATATGCCTACTCCTGGAAGCACTACTCCCAGCTTGAACACGGCGGCTGCACCTGCACCTGGATTCAGTCCTGTGAGCATCTGGACCTACAACGCAAACTTCGACGGTTTGCCTGAGTGGATGAAGCGATCCTTGATATGTACCCTTCTAGAGACACTCCCGAGCGTTAGGGATATGGCGCAATACCTCGGCAAGTACGCTTCAGGAAGTCTGTCCACTTGGGTGGACAGGATCTCGCCTGCCGCTCTGGGCGTTCTTCGCTGGATCATTGCATCAAACAGGTCATGCATCGTGCAGATTGATGAACCGCTTTCGGCGGGTCAGGAGAAGAATGACACTAGATTGCAGAAGTAAGTCTCAGTTGATTTCTTTACTTGTCATTGTGCTTCACTTAAGCGTGCCTCGCGGTAGTAGAGACTGTTTACATCAAGATAGACGGCCCATTGTAGCAGCGTTGGCTTTTTCCAAGCGCAGTGCTAACTTGCAACTAGGACTTCGAAGACCGTCAAAGAGACCGACAGGCTTTATGGAATGCCTGGCTGGATGCAGTTCAGATTCGCCATGGGCGCTCCGGACAAGGAACGACGCTTCATCAACGCGCTCAAGGAAAAGACTCAAGAACTGAACCTGAAGCATCCCACTCTATTTGCCTGGCACGGTAGCCCGCTCGGCAACTGGCACAGCATCATCCGCGAGGGACTTCACTTCAACCGAACAGTCCACGGGAGAGCATTCGGGCACGGCGTGTATATGTCCCTTCACCACGCAACAAGCTTAGGCTACGCCGGCTTTCACAATGTCCAAAACCAATGGTATTGGCCGCAAAGCCAGCTCAAAATGTCTACCGCCATGTCTTTAAACGAGGTGGTGAATGCTCCAGCGCAATTCGTCAGCAAGCATCCTCACCTGGTCGTCGACAAGCTGGATTGGATCCAGACGAGGTATCTCTTCGTGCAGTGCCAGCAGGCTGGAGCCCTTGCAGTTGAGACAGAGAAGAAGCCTGTGCAGGTATTCGAACAGGACCCTAGTATGACTCCCATAGGCGTGAGGGAGGGAATCGTCATTCCACTCACAGCTATCTCCCCGTCTCGTCGGCCATCAGTCAAGGCCGTACGGAAGGGGAACAAGAAGATCAAAGCCACAGGCACCATCATCGATCCCATCTTATTAGGAGAGGATGACGCCTCTCCGAATGACGACGATGCCAACAGCGTCGCAACAGACGTAGAAGACCTCGAGATCCTCTTCGACGACGAGCTGCCCCAACCCGGGCCCTCCACGAGCATCAACAAAGACAAAGCCCCCACCGAAACTTTCAAGCGCAGTTCAATCTTTTCGCTCCTCAACCCCAGAAAGTCGCCCACCGCGCCCACCACACTCCTCACCGACTTCATCCCCGGCACCCTCGACCACAGCACCATCACCAAGCTCGCCCCGCCCGCCTGGGCCACCACAACCGCAACCAAGCGCCTCCAATCCGACTTCCGACAGCTCCTGAAAACGCAATCCTCCACCCCACTCCACGAACTCGGCTGGTACATCGACGCCGACGCCGTCTCAAACATGTACCAGTGGATCGTGGAACTGCACTCCTTTGAGCCGCACCTCCCGCTTGCCAAGGACATGAAATCCAAGAATCTGACGTCTGTGGTGATGGAGCTGAGGTTCGGGAAGGACTATCCCATGGCTCCGCCCTTCGTCCGCATCATCCGCCCGCGCTTCCTGAGCTTCATGCAGGGAGGCGGCGGACACGTCACTGCGGGCGGGGCGCTGTGCATGGAGCTGCTAACCAACAACGGATGGTCAGCGGTGTCGAGTATCGAGAGCGTGCTGCTGCAAGTTAGGCTGGCTATGAGCAGTGTAGACCCTAAGCCCGCGCGATTGGAAAACGGTCCGGTGAGGGAGTATGGGGTCGGCGAGGCGGTGGACGCGTTTATCCGCGCGTGTAGGACACATGGGTGGACGGTGCCCGAGGGATTCGCTCAGATGGCTTATGGTGGCGAGAGCTTGGCGGGCGGGCGGTAGTGGCTGCTGGAATTAGGGGCTTGAAAGTGGGCGTGCCGGTTGTTGGGAGCGCGCTCTTCGTCAAGAGTTTATGCGGTACGGACCGACGAGCCTGGTGATCGCCTTGCACTGTTCGGTTTTGCATAGCGAGGAGGTGTCGACGCGTTTAGGGGAGGGTATTTGCTGGGATCACGGCGACGGCGAGAAGCTCGGTCGGCGCCTTCATTGCTGCTCTGGCGAGATTCGGAGTGGGCTATGTGCTTCCATTGACGGAGAGAGAATTCGAGATTTGCTGCTTTAGCTAGTAGCGAATGATACCCGCAAGCATAGCACTAGAAATTGCAGCAGTACCACAGCATTTTCGCCAAGACTGGGAGAAATTGCGGCAGCGGCTTGTAGAGACGGTTCTCTTTTAACCCACCCTCAGCTTCTCGTCCATAGAATAAGACCAGAATCATCAACGATTCAGCCTGCACGCCTAAAGAAAATCGAGAAACAAGGACAAGCTCATTTTGAACAACCCACGGAGTATATTCAAACCGCTCCAAACCAACACAAAGGTCCGCTAGGCCAGTATCGACGTCCTCAAAACGCCGCCTCCCGCTTCCCAAAGACCCGAACAACCCTGTACCACGCAACATGATACGCCAGACTCCCCGCAACAGACGTCTTCGCCTCCCGCGCTAACAGCCCTAACTCATTCCATCTACACCCCCGTCAAATCCAAACACTCGACACCACTAAGCCGCCACTCCGCCGGCCTCTCCCTCTCCTCTGTCCCTGCCCCTTTCGCCTTCTCCCTCCTCTTCGCAGCCGTCGTTGTCGCCGTCGGCTTTGAAGTCCCATACCCCGAGTCACCCGAGTCGGTCCGTCGCGCCGGCGTTGGGGCATGCGAAAGGGGCACCTCCGCAGCGCCACTCAGATCCAACATCTCGGCGTCCACGAGGCGCCATGCGCCTTCGAGGGAGGCGCGGAGCTGGATGGCTTGCTTGGGCTGCCGTTTTGTTTGCGTGGGTCCAGACACGGCTGCGGGACGGGATGTCGTGGCTGGCTGCTGGCGCGGAGGCTCTAGAATTGTGGAGGCAGGATGGGCTTCAGATGCCGCTTGGATGGACGGTGGGATCGGCTTTGCGGGTTTGGTACGGCCTGATCGGGGCGCTTTGGCCGCGGGCGCGGGTTGTGGGGGTGGGTTGAGTAGGGCCACGGGTGGAAGGCCGCTGAGGTCAAGTTCGTCCAGCTCTTCGACGTCGAGAGCGCTGGGGGCGATAGGCGGTGTTGGGGCATGTGCGGGCGGAGGGGGCGTGCGACGTTTTGGTGGAGGCTGGACACGCGTCGCGAAGGGCGAGTCGGTCAGATCGGTTTCGGCGGCCGTGAAGTCGAAGCGCAAGGGTTTCGCTGCGGGCACTCTGGCTGGATCGAGGGATTCCGATGGTAGTTCTGGGCCTGGGCGGCGTGGCCGTGGTTTTGTGGGCGTGGCGCTTTGGGAGCGGCGGATGCACTCTGGTAGTGTCTGCTGCTGTAGTTGGTTTGAAGTTGGAGAGAGAAGAAGAGCTGCTTCTCGCTGTTGAGGACATCCTGCTGAAAGTGTTGAAATTTGCGGTGCTGGCAGGTTATTCAGACCGGTTTTGGGACGCTTGAAACGTGGGCTCTGCGAGGCTGAAGGTGATGGAAGAGGCGATGAGGAGGTGATGTTCATCGCATAAACGAATAGAGGTGGAGTCGAGGGACGAGTGTCCAAAAGCGGATGATGGGAGAGGTCAGCTGGTAAGGTCTTTGAGCGACTGAAAGGGGAGCGTCGGCGCTTCGTGACAGTAGGCGGCAGGTCCCAGCTTGCTAGGTTATTGTTTTCTTGCTGAGGTTTGCTTCCAATCCTTGAACATTCTTCAACTTCTGGCGAAGACAAAAGCTCAATGATGTCCATCTGCGTGTCTCGCTTCGGAGAGGGTGGACAAGCGCGTGGCAGTCGGAACGTCGGCGCAGGTGACCTTGATTTACTGGGTCGGTCCGGTACCGTTTGAGGTTTGGCGGGGACAGTCTCTTGTGAGTTGGAGGGCCTTGAAGGCGGTCGCGGAGAGCTGGAGCCAGGCTTCGTCACTCTGGTATATTGCATGATGGTTCCCGTCTGCACGTCATCATGGGCTTGCTTCTTCTTTCCTTTCGTCGCTCTACTGGCAGCTGGCCGCTCGGCACGCCGCATAGCAAGTAGTTTCTTTGGGCTTCTGAAGTTCTCTTCCCAATCTTGCACTTTTAGCGGTACTCCGACCTTAACGTATGTCTCCAGGATCCATATCTTCTCCGATACCGTAGGGTTGTATGTGGATGGGCCCCTCTTTTTCGCCGCTTGTGTGCCGGACGGAGCGTCGCCATCGTTCTCGAGTGATGCCACTTCATCCTCAGAATCTTCTCCCGCCCCTTCGGGAATGTCGTCCGGTGGCTCAACTTCCAGGTCAATTGGCACGAGGTCGATCGGCTTGAAGCTGATCCTGAGCTCTGGGGCACTGTCCGTTGTGGCGTGCGATCTTCGCCCATGAATCTTAGCCACCAGTCTTGCCTCCCGCTCCTGGATCTGGTCCATGTCGTCAGAACAAGCGTCTCCCCGCTCGCCCCTCATCCTGAGCTCCCTAATCAGCATCGCTGGAGCGATGTTTCTGATAAATTTTCGGGCTCCGCCAAGGTTTAGCCACTCGAACGCGTCCGCCGTGAACGTTCGCAGCGCAGCATAATCGATCTGCTGATCCCATTTGAGCTTCTTGCGCAGCAGCTCAACCTTCTCCTTCGAGCTTATCGCCGGATGCGTATAGTAACCCAGCACCTCTGAGCTGGGAAAATCGTCAGGCAAAACCAACTTCGACTTCTTCTGCTTGAAGAACTTCGACTCGTTCGTTTTGAGCTCATGGCAAAGCTTCTCCCTCCAAGCTCTCAATTCCTCTCTCCTGCCCTGTTTTATATCGCACAGGCTCTTTCCAAACCCCGCTCTCGCAGCCTCGATCGCCAGCTTCGGCCCACAACCCGGGATGCCCTCGGGGATGTAGTCGCCCCCACTCATCAGAGCCACGAGCACCATGCCCTCCCTGTCCAGCCCACTCTTCTCCTTCGTTACCCGCGCATCATACAGATTGACATGCGTCGGCACCTTTCCTTTCCCCTCCGCGCTCCAACTCCTTAGCGTGATATCACTCCCGAACATTAGCGTGTCCACATCCTCGCTCAACACAGCATCCACAACACCTTCCCTCTGCAGCAGCGCGCACTCCGCCTCCGCCTCGCCCGGCGCATGATGGTACGGCAGGCCAAAGTGCTTCAAGAGCTGCTTCGCCAGGAACTCAGGGATGGAGGAAACTTTGACATTAGCCCCGCCACCAACACGACGATTGCGCTTGAAGGGCGGTTTGTTGGGGCCATCGAAGACGAAGAGCGGGTGGATGTCGAGAGTGATGAGGCGGAGCAGGCGGTAGTAAAAAGTGCGCAGCGCGGGGTTGGTGCCACCCTTGCCAGACTGAATTTGGAACAGCCAGATGGAGATGTCGATAGCGAGGCGAAAAGGGCGGCCATGTTTCTCGAAGTGCTCGACGGCTAGCTTGCAGAGGGCAATGCGCTGGCCGGGGCCGATTTCTTTGTATATGCTGCGGGGATGTCAGAAGAACACCCTAGAACATCGGGTTTAGACTTGCCCATTGATACCCATAGCTGCTTCATGCTGTGAAGGAGCGTGGGGCAAGTAACATAGCTATACACAATGCGAATAAGCTGTCTAGTGAGAGTCGAGCTTCGAGAGTCCCGCAGCTTGTCGCGCGCGGTCGAGGAACGTGCGCACGTGACTGTTGTTTGGCATGGCAACCGTCACTATACAGGATTTCCAAATGCTAGAGCATCGCGTCGCAAGCCACGCACACTCTCTGATCTAGAGTTCAAAAAGAAGAAAAGAAACATCTGAATTATCGCTATAGTGGAAGAGCTAGAGAAGCAGGGCTAGAAGCCCACAACCAGCACAATGTCCGCATACATCTCAGATGACGACGGCGCATCCTCTCCAGATCCACTCGCGATATCAGCAAATCAGTCTCTGACCAAACAAGCTCGCAAATCTGGTCGCAGAATGAGCGCGCCGGTCGTCAAGCGCTTGCAGAACACTCAATACATCAACACAGCGTCTGCTACCCCGTCACCAGCGAAATCGATCATTCTCAGTACACCGAAAGCAGCCGGGACGAGCCCGTGGAAAATCAAAGTCACCGTGGAAGCCGAGCCGCAGTTTGACGCATCCGATGTGGAGAACTCCGACTCGCCTACGAAGACGCGAAGGACGCGCACAACAACCACCACTGTGCCGCTGAAAGGGCCCGATGAATCGAGTCCGGTCAAGCGACGAGGCAGGCCGCGGAAGTCGGATGGTGCGGAGGCAATCAAGGGGAAGAGGAGTGGAACGCCTGTGAAGCGGAGGACGAGGCCATTGAAGAAGTCTGGGGTCGAGGCAGATGAGTTCAATACTGCTCAGGAGCAAGAAGCTACTTCGCCGGCCAAGAAGGGTAGAGGCAGACCGAGAAAGAGTGTAGAGCCTGCTGATGTTCAAGAGCCAGCTCGGTTGCCGCCAGCGCGAGAAGTGGCTGGCCTCGGAGAGCTTACAAGGGCTGCGTATGAGTCGGAGTCTTCCGCAGAACCGCCAGACGAGTTCCCGGTGCAAGAGCATATGGAGGAAGCTGAGGAGACATCTGCACCGGAGGCAGTCCGTCAAGCGCAGCCGAGAAAGATCTTCGACTTCACCGACCTGACACCTCTGCACCACAAGCATGTCCTACCATCTCCAAAGCCGGCGCCGCCTGAGACTCCGGAGGTCAGACCGCCATATGCCAAATCTATCAAGCTCAGAAAAGCTACGCCACCAAGGCCAACATCTAAAGCCTCCGCTGGATATCTACCGTTTACGCCTTCGCCAGACAAGCAGCTCCCAGATGTGACTCCGCACAGGAACAAATTCCTCCCTCTGGAATCGCGCCCGTATCTGCCTGCTGGATCGTCAAAACGACTGTATCAGCCGTGGTTAGCGCCGGGCCACCTCCCTTACGCCCAGCCAGGTATGTTGCTTGCAGAAGAACAACCTGCAAAGCTAGACATGTCATCCGCGAAGTCAGTGAGGCACGAGACTTGCGCAATTGTTGAACCGCACGATATGTCTGAGAATCAGCTCAGCTCAGTGCCACCGACGTTATCCCATGAAGACAACGAACCCGAGGTGTCAGAGGAAGAAGAGTGTGATTTCGAAGACCTCCACGCTGCGAGCCAGGCAGTCGCTGGAGCCGAAGCAGAAGACACCATTTTGCAAAGCGAAGAGTTCAGCATGATTTCTATCGACTCATTACCTAGCAGACAAGCTATGCTCAGCAGCCCTCCAAATGGTCAGACGCCTCGACGCGATGTTTATGTCACTGCGCGAGGCGATGCACATGATTTGAGTTCCCGTTCTTCAGCTGGACCATCGGCGGTGGGAGCCGAAGCCGGCCAGCTACTTCTAGGCGAAGGCACCCCTCCCTATATCAATTCGTCCTATCTTCAGCTATCTCATCCAAAGGATACGTCCTCTGCGCAGACTTCCCCAACGCCATCCCTGCCGCCAACTCTGCGAACAATCAACACCACGTCTCAAAACACCTCTACACCGAAACTGGCCAAAGTCGTCCGAACCGGCATAGCTTTGCGAGGTGTGCTCAACGACCACACCAGCTGCAGTCCATCAAAACCGTCAGGCGAACAAGACACCAGGCTTGACAGTCTCTTTAGCGGCTTCGGCGAAGGCACGCAACGTGAGCTCCGAGCCGGTCTTCGTCTAGGTGAACAGTTGGCGGAACGCTCACAGCAGCGTGGCAAGTTCTCCATCCCAACGCCTCTTGCGTCACAAGCATCGTCAGATGGGAAGACGCCGTATGGCAAGACGTCAGATGGCGAAACTTCTGGTGAAGCATCAAATTCTAGGCACGAACCAGACGAAGTGACCTACCCACGGCTACCTACGCCAGAAGAGGAGGGTGAGGATAGCGTAGCTTTGCCTGCACCACCGGCCACCGTTGTAAACAGCGGCTACGAAAGTCTCAATGCGAAGATGATGCAAGCGCAGCTTATTAGCCCGGCCCGAAGCGCAGTCTCAGATGCTATGAGCTGGCAGCCTAGCACGCCACCTTCGACTAAGAGTAACACCTCCGCTTCTCAGCTTGAGGAATCTCCACTTGACCAGCAGAATGTCGCTTTTGGAGATCGACACGACGCTGCTGGTCGGACTCTGGCGGAAGAAGGGACTCAAGTGACCCGCAAGCGCCGCGCCCTTCACCGCCAGCCCAAGACGGTGGCAAAGCCTACAATTACAGCAGAAGCCACCGCAGCTCCGACAAAAGAGGACTATGAAGATCTCTGGGAGGAAGAGGCAAGCCGATCGTCCGACCTGCCAGGGAAAGAGAAGTCGCCGCAGCTTGAAGATCTCTTCGCGGATGAGCCGGTCCGGCCTCGTCGTAGCAAGCTCCCTAGAACGTGGCGCCGTAAGAGCGCCAGCAACTTCCAGTACAGTGACGAAGCTGAACCCGAAAGTTCCCCTCCCGCTGTTGAACCGATGGAGCAGCCTACTCGCCACCGTACTGTCACAGTTCCTCTTAAAGCCGCCCATGGAACTTCGGCTACAGAACACACTTCGAGCACTTCAGACTCGGAAATGCTTACACCGCGAACAGACCAAGACGATGGTGAAGAGACTGGGATC
>Ga0181466_1000396_pt1 | contig 16340 bp, 11 predicted proteins | sample InSIn4gowninarea_FD_119078 | JGI IMG/M metagenome (GOLD analysis project Ga0181466, IMG submission 119078) | Clean room microbial communities from NASA Spacecraft Assembly Facility at Jet Propulsion Laboratory, Pasadena, California, USA -... ... | reverse complement strand
ATCGTGTTCTTCGATACAGCAAGGTTTAAACACTGCTTCAGCAGCTCATTGCTCGTATTGAAATCATTCATTTTATACTTGCCCTGAGAGGCATAAAATAAAATTGCCTCAGATTGGATGCCTTGTTTCAATAGCGTATCACAAACTGTAAAGCAAGCCCGGTAATCCTTAATATTGTAATTGGCTTGAGCAAGATAAACCGTAGTCTTTGGGTCTACTTCGTTTATAAGAAGCCACCTCCCTGTAAGTGCTGCCGCCTCTTGCATCTTCCTTTGTAACATAAAAGACCTTATCGCCAGCCGAATCATAGTGAAGTTCAAAGAGTCTGTTTTAAGAAATTCAAAGGCGACAGAATCCGACTTTAAAAACATCTCCTCGTCAATTAGCTCATTAGCGTAAGCGTAGGCAAAGTCCTCCTTTGCCGGCATCAGCTGGTATGCCCTTGCATAATAGGCAACCGCTGTATCGCTGTTCTTTAAAACGCTATAAGTATCACCTGTTAACTTGTACAAAGAGGCTGTTGTAGGTTGAATTCTTAAAAGCCTGAGGTAATAAAATAGCTCGGCTGTATAATTTTTCTCGTGATGGCTGATGTAGGCGAGGTATTTATTTGCTATTGGGTTAAGCGAATCTAATCTAACTGTTTGTAAATAGATATTTTTTGCTTCCCGGAATTTTTTAGACATATAATAGGCATAGCCAAGATCGTTCAAGGAATGTTGATCAGTAGAATTTAAGACGTTTCTTTTCTCCAGGTAATCAATAGCATCGGCATACTGTTCATTCTGAAAATATCCTGCTATTTTGTTCTTGTCAATTTGGTCCTCGGAGACCTGGGCAAAAACCGGATGTAGAAAGACCATAAGGATACAAAGTAGTCGTATGAACTTTAACGGGAATGCTAACATCAGTACTAAGATTAGGATGTATTAAAAATAGCAGTTAGTTACAAGCTTAAAAATTAAAGTTTGGGAGCGGATCACAATCATGTGGATGCAATTGTTAAAGTGCTACCCGCAAGGTTAAACCGGATTTTTCTTTTCTGCCTGCTGTCCTTCAAGAATAGCAGCGAGCAAAGTAAAATAAGAAGCGAAATGCCTTTAATGCTTGCAAAAGAACAGCATGATACCGTTTGTTTGCCTGGGCATTGTGACGGTATACATGCCAATAATTATCTTCTCGCATCGCTGACTCCCGTTTCTTTTAAAGGATGTGCCGGTTGAGGTGAAAAAGGTATCGATAGAAGATTCATCTTATTTTAGCAGGGGTGTAACGTTTTTTTGTATAAATTTTTAAGGATGAATAAACTGATTCTGCTCGCCTGTTTACTTGCTTGTTCCATTGTGGTTATTGCACAAAAGCCTGTGGCGGTCAAGCCTCGCATTCTCATTAGTACGGATATTGGCGGCACAGATGCGGATGATAACCAGTCGATGATCCATTTTCTAATGTATAGTAACATGTTCAATACTGAAGGCTTGATTTCATCTCCTTCTTATGGCAATGGTTCAAAGCAGAACTTATTTGATATGATTTCGCTGTATGAAAAAGACCTGCCCAGGCTTCAAAAGCATAGCCGCGACTTTCCATCCCCGGAGTCTTTGCGGGCTATTTGTAAACAGGGCCGGCATGGTGCGGCACCATACAAAGGATATACTACGGCTACTGAAGGTTCTGACTGGATCATCAGATCTGCCCGCAAGAAAAGCAGCCAGCCACTTTGGGTGCTGGTGTGGGGCGGTTTGGATGATTTGGCCCAGGCATTACACGATGCGCCCGACATAAGTAACAAAATTAAAATCTATTGGATTGGAGGACCCAATAAAAAATGGAGTGCTAACAGTTATGCTTATATCGTTGAAAACTTCCCCGGATTATGGTTTATAGAAGTCAATTCGTCCTACTATGGTTTCTTCTCGAATAACGGTATGTCCGATAGTGTGAAAACCAGCAATTATTATAACCAGTATATACGTGGAGCAGGTTACATGGGAAAAGATTTCATAAACTACTATGGGGGTAATGTAAAAATGGGTGACACGCCTTCATTGTTATATTTGATGGACGGAGATCCTAACCAGCCATTAAAAGAGAGTTGGGGTGGGAGCTTTGAAAAATTTAATCATAGCGCCCGAATGATTTTTAACCGCAACACCACTTTGGAGGATACCGTTACCGTATGTTCGATAGTGGAATTTCATGTCCGGGGACCCAAAATAAATCTGCCGCCAGACTCTTCCTGTTTTACGTTAGCGGTGAAGGCTGGTATTGGCGAACAAAAATGGGCAGGGTATTACCGGGGGGAGGGAAATTACGTGGTGAGATATGCACCGAAACAATCGGAAACCCTTTCTTATAATATTACCTCAGCCATTCCAGGTTTTCCTCAGCAGTCGGGGCAGTTAGTTGTGGATAATCTATGGCCGGGTAAGGCCAGGAAATCCGATTATTCTTTAGGTCCCCACTGGTACACCGACCGTACCGACCCTGCATTGTATGATGGCAAAATACAAGGGGGCATCACTGTAAAAAAATGGCGGCAGGAAGTTTTGCAGGATTGGGCAAAGCGTTGGCGCTGGTTACAATCAGAATAAACACTTTCAGCAATTTTATAAAATGCCGGTACATGTCGACAGTAGAATTGCAGAGATATGATGGTACAATTGGGTGAATAGCAGTACCAAAAGCACAAGTGAGTGACACAACAATGCTCAATCGAAATGATCAGGTCGGACAAAAAAAGCAGCGAACGTAAATCTTATTCGAATGAGGTAATTTCATTTTCCCCCTTTTCAACCAGACTTAAAATTCTAGAGTGCGGTCAGGTTCTATAATAAAAAAACTTACAAAGAAAACAAGGATTGGGATTTGGCTCTATTGAACACTGTCAAGAAAATGATCCATTTCGTTGAGCCCACGGGCAGTAGAATACGGTCGCAGCAAATTTGAGATCAATGCCAGGTAGTGCCTGATTTGTTGTTCCGTACTCAGGTCGTTGAAGGATATAGCTGCTTCAGAGATCCAAAACCTGCTGATCAACGAAATTCCAGATACCAGGAATTCCATTTCTGTTTCGTCTTTTGGCTGCAGGTAGCCCGCTCGCTGCAGCGCCTGCAAATTTGAATGCATCGCTCGATTTCTTACCTTTTGGGTGTTTATATATGCTGCCGACAAATGCTTGTTCTGCTTCATCAAATGAACTACACTCAGCAGTAAGCACCGAAACGTCAGGTGATTCTGAAAGACCTGGTGCAACATTTGAAGAAAGGCGGTAATTGTAAGTTGTTCTCTTTCGACAATCACTTCCGCATTGCTTTTAGTTAATTGCAGCGACAACGCATATACCAAGTCGTCTTTGGTGGGAAAGTAGTAGGTTATATTGCTTACCCTCATGCTAAGGATTGAGGCCAGCTCACGCAATCCCACGTATTCGATCCCCCGTTCATTGAACATTTCTAATGCTTTATCCAGTATTTTTTTCCGTGTATCCATAGTCGATTTGGACAATGTCCAAATGTAGCTACTTTTACTAAAAATTAAATAAAATGAATTATTCACTCCCACACACTATCAAAAATCCAATAGGCGAGACACTGATATTTAAGGAATTGGTGCAAGAGCCCGACGGAGATAAACTGCTGGTTGAAAATTTTGTAACTCCTAAAAGTGGTCCACCTATGCACACCCATTTTTTGCAGGAGGAAGCGCTAACGGTAATGACTGGACGAATTGGTTACCAAATACAAGGTGGTGCACCACAGTATGCAGGTGTTGGTGAAACCGTTGTATTTAAGCCAGGGGTTCCGCACCGGTTTTGGAATGACGGAGAGGACATTTTACATTGTTCAGGTTATGTGAAACCGGCCAATACAATTGTGTTCTATCTATCTTCAATATATGCAGCCCAAAATAAGACCGGGACAAAGCAACCCGATAAATTTGACAGTGCCTACCTGATGTACCGTTACGCTTCTGAGTATGATCTGTCTGAGCTACCCGGATTTGTAAAAAAAGTGGTCGTTCCCATCACCTACCAGGTAGGAAGAATCTTGGGAAAATACAAGCACTTCAGGAACGCACCTGAACCAGTTAAAATTGGAAGGGGATAAACCCGGGTAGTTTTGCCATGAACCCAATTTTAAGTCAACGGACTTCTTGTGAACATTGATCCTGGTGCAGGTAACTACTCCAGCCGGATCTATACCGGCATTCTCACTGCTTGCGAAACAGGTACCATTACCTCCACCCAGTCATGAGCTAAATGCCAAAGAGTGCATGATGCGATATGCAGAACCCCTATCCATCGAGCGGAATACCTGCCTGCAATTAAAGGCAGGTATAGGAAATAGTCGAAAAGCCGGTTAACGCCTTTCCGTGAAAAGTGCAGGTGAGTCGCAAATGATAAGCCGAGAGCAACCTAACTATTCCTGCCGTCTGAATGTTAGTGGAAGAAACAGGATTTTGTGCTTTAACCAAGGATGGATATGGTGAATCTTCCGCTAGTCAGAATTTTTCCTACATACTCTGCATCGCTTGGTGCCCTGCTAGGCAGCAGCTAAACTGCCGGATGTAAACGAAAAATCAATCAAAGAGATTACCGTAGTTTAGCGAAAATTACCTGTTTAGACTAATATGGCTGATTTCACTGCGTTGAAGTATTTACCGGAACAGATCTTTCACCAGGAAAAGAACGCTTCCTTTAAAAAATCACTTCATGAGAAATTGTTGGTTGTTTTAAAGCAGCACCGGTTCTATAAGCAGCTGTGTATAGAGCTCTACTCAGCCACAACTACAAAGACTGGAAGATTGAAAAATCCCCTGACACTTGTAAACCCACTCGACTTGGTTTGGCAATCGAATGAACCGGAGGAATTGAAGTTTTTTTCCGGGGTGGCCCGATTTCAAAACAATGCCACTGCCGCCAAATCTGCACATGAGCTCGATGCTCTTAAAGCTGTTTTAAAAAATCCGTTGGGGCTCTCTTTTTTTTATCACAATCCGGAAGCTTCGGAAAATGTAGTGGTTGGTTCGATAGTGCCAGTTCACGTTGGATCTGCAATTGAGGAAGTTCAGGTATTAGTGAATAAAAAACAGGAAGTATATGAGCTCGCGCTTGAAATAACAGCCGGTGGTATGGTCTACGACTTATCGAAAACAGAAGTAAAGCACGAATATTTCATATTGATAAAAGATGTGCTCTTTTTGATCGGCAAGTTTGATTATGTGCAGGTGGTTCAGCTGTTTAAGCACTCCAAAGCAGGGTTGATCATGCATGAAGCAAAATACAAAGCATTTTACCAGGAAACTTTGAGTAAGCTGGAAGACAAGATCAATATTTACTATTCGTTTATTCAAGCCGCTACGGAAGAGCAGATAGAAGAAGGTGAGTTTAATGTTGGCGTGGAAAGGTCTATTTTCTTATCCGGTCTCGATAACTATGTGTTGATTGAACCAATGATAAAATATGGTTCAGCAGATATTCCGGTGCTGACAAAAAGACAAGTTTATGGCACCGATAAAAAAGGCAATGCATTTGCTGTGAAACGTGACGAAGCTGCAGAAAATGATTTTATCGCTTTGTTATTGAAGCAACATCCTCATTTTTTGGAGCAGCTTACATTTGAATTACCCTATTTCTACCTGCATAAGGAACGGTTTTTGGATGAAGATTGGTTTTTAACTGCTTTTCAAGAATGGGAAAGCCAGGGCATAACAGTGCTGGGCTTCAACCAGTTAAAGAACAACAAACTCAATCAGCATAAGGCTAAGATAACGATACGCGTAACCAGTGGAACCAACTGGTTTAATACCGAAATAAATGTTCGTTTTGGAAGTAAGAAGGCTAGCATGAAACAATTGCAGGCAGCCGTCCGCAATAAGAGTAAGTATGTTCAGCTGGATGATGGAACTGTAGGGATACTTCCTGCCGAATGGATTGAAAAGTTCAGCGCATATTTCAATTCGGGAGAAGTGATACCGGAAGGATTAATTACACCCAAAGTGAATTTTGCAGCGGTTATTCAATTGTACGAAGAGGCACAGTTGGAGGAGCAGGTGAAGGAGGAACTTTTATTGTATCGACAATCTTTCGAAAATTTCGATTCCATACAACCTGTTTCCGTTCCTGCCGAACTGAAGGGAACCCTTCGTGGTTACCAGCAGGATGGGCTCAATTGGCTGAACTTCCTGGATGATTACCAATTTGGCGGGGTGTTGGCAGACGATATGGGACTGGGAAAATCTATACAAATCATTGCCTTTATTCTACTGCAAAAAACAAAGCAAATCCGCAATATCAATCTTATCGTAGCTCCTACATCGGTTATATTCAACTGGGTTGCCGAGTTTAAAAAATTCGCACCCTCGGTTAATGTATTGGTTATTCATAGTTTTCATAAAGCTAAAGAAGTGGAACAGTTTGATCAGTATGAGGTTATTTTGATCTCTTACGGCATACTTGTTAATTCCATCGCATTCTTGCGCAGGTATCGGTTTAATTACCTGTTTGTCGATGAAAGTCAGCATATTAAGAACATAGACTCTCAGCGATACCGGGCTGTACGATTGTTACAATCACGAAATAAAATTGCCATATCGGGTACTCCTGTGGAAAACAATGTCTTTGATCTTTATGCACAACTTTCATTTGTCTGCCCCGGATTGCTAGGTAGCAGGCAATTTTTCAGGGACACTTATTCTATTCCAATAGATAGGTTTAAATACAGGAAACGGATGGTTGAACTGCAAAAAAAAGTTGCGCCATTTATTTTAAGAAGAACGAAGCAACAGGTAGCAACTGAACTACCTGAAAAGACTGAAATGATTTTGTATTGTCCGATGGGTGACGAACAACGGAAAGTCTATGATCGTTATGAAAAGGAATTTCGGGAATTTATATCGGCTGAAACAAATGATGAGTTGGCTAAAAAATCGATTCATGTTTTAAGAGGACTAACGAGGCTAAGACAAATATGTAATTCGCCGGCTTTGATTGAGGATGAGAAATCATTTGGTGGAGGATCATCCAAAATTGAAATGCTGATAGACCAGGTTGAAAGCAAATCTGATGAACACAAGATTTTAGTCTTCTCCCAGTTTGTCGCCATGCTTGAATTGATCAGGAAAGAGCTGGATGCCCGGGATATCAGGTATCAGTATTTAACGGGTGGAACCAAAGACAGGGAAGCTGTGGTGAACAGTTTCCAGGATAATAAGGCAGTCCGGGTGTTTCTAATTAGCCTAAAGGCCGGCGGAACAGGCTTAAATCTTACCCAGGCAGATTATGTTTATTTAATCGATCCCTGGTGGAATCCTGCAGTAGAAAACCAGGCTATAGACAGAAGCTACAGGATCGGCCAGCACAAACAGGTAGTCGCGGTACGGCTGATTTGTACGGATACTATTGAGGAGAAAATGATGCAATTGCAGGAGGTAAAACGGGAGTTGTCAGATGGATTAATTAGGGCCGATTCTTCGGTTTTCAAAACGTTGCGAAAGGAAGATTTGTTGAATTTGGTGAGCTGATCGAAGGTCTGCATAATTTCAAAAAGGTATTCCGCCCGCAAACAAATCAAAACATAACTCATCCCTAAAAACAATCAGGGTTCTTTCTGAAGGTGGACACATCGAGGCAAAACGAGGCAGGGCATTGTGTCTAGTGCTGTTCCTGCAACAGGAGGTGCTGCATCCATTCATATACCGGTAGTTTTGACCAACTCCTGGCTAAAATGATTTGGATTGTAGTCATAACAGATCCTGTAGATGATAAAACTGAGAAAAAGGGTCGAAATAATTATAACCGAGAAAGTAATGCCCTATTGATTACTTGCGGGATTTTAATGCAGAGCTTCAATGATGCAAATAACATCGACCATTGCCTTCTCGCAGCTTGTAGAATACTTCCGGTTTAACTAAATCCCACCATTGACACACCTTTTGGTATAATTATTTTTAGTATCATAATTCCTCAAATATGAATTATGTCTACTTTGCCTTTAACAGTTAGAAGAGCGATTGAATTAATGGGCCTTTATTTCCTGGGAACGATCATAATCGTTGGAAAGGACATCATTACTCCTCTGGTAATGGCATTCTTTCTTTCTATAATGATGCTGCCCATTTACCGGTTTTTAATAAAGAAGAAAATACCGGAAACGCTGGCCATTTGTATCTCTTTATTACTTATGGTTGCTGTTCTGGCGGTGCTTATCTGGTTCTTCTCATCGCAGATAAGTCAGCTTGTCTCAGACTTTCCACAAATAAAACGAAATGTACAGGCTCACATCAGTTCTATCGGAAGATGGATTGAAGGTGCAACGGGTTTTTCAACTGCCCAGCAAACAAAGCTGATCAATGATCAGAATGAAAAGGTGATGAATTATGTGGGTGGCATTGCAGGGGGAGCGGCTTCATCTGTGACGGGTATCCTTGTTTTTATTGGCTTACTGCCCATTTATATCTTCCTGATGTTGTTTTATAAAAATCTCATGCTCAGGTTTATATTTCTGTGGTTTCCTGCTGACAATCACGCCAAGTTGGAAGAAGTGATGCGGGAAACAGAAGTCATTATAAAAAGTTACCTGGTAGGCCTCTTGATTCAAATTACCTATATCACTGTTCTGCTCGGTGCTATCCTGTTTTTTTTCGGTATTAAACATGCGATTCTTATAGGTGCCATCTTCGCTATTTTAAATCTTATACCCTATGTGGGCGCACTCATAGGGAATCTGATCGGCGTTTTACTTACTGTTTCTTCTACCCAGGAAGTCACACCCATCTTTATCGTACTGGGAACAATAGCTTTTGTTCAATTTCTGGATAACAATATCCTGATGCCAAGAATTGTCGGTTCCAAAGTGAAAATTAATGCGCTGGCTACTATTGTGGGTGTTATTATAGCCGGGGCTATGGCAGGAGTATCAGGCATGTTTCTCTCGTTGCCTGTAATTGCTGTCATGAAAATCATTTTTGACCGCACCAACAACCTAAAACAATGGGGTGTGATACTTGGTGATGAAAGACCTAAGAAAAGTCCGATGCAATGGCCCGTCTTCAGGTTAGGGTCAAAGAAAGTACAGGAAAAAATACAGGAAGACAACAATATTAAACCGACCGGTAAAGAGCATAACAAAGAATAGCAGCGATACTGCCTTTGACACTGTTTGTATTGCGAAATGAATAATGGTAAGCTTCTCTACTATCTGATTGCAAGGCTTCAGGCGAGGACAAACGACAGGATGCCCATGGCGATGGACAACGCAGAGATTTCCGTTGTTTGTAGCCTAATACCTAATTTTTTTTTGGTACCGGCAGTGGGATTTCTGTTAGACATCCTTGCGTCGCACCCTTGTACCGCTACACAACAGGCAGCAAGGTTTTTCGCCCAGTTATAGCTATCTGGCACTATTGGTACAGGGTCGAGGTGACTTGTCCGCAGGTTAACATACTGCTTCCATAATAGGGGTTCCTGATTTCTTTTTCGCTGCTGAGCCAGGATGTTTTTTTCATTGGGCAATATTGTTGATAAATGGGCTGATCGGTGAGCTTCACAGCTTTTGCAACTGCCGCCATGGCTGCGGAAAAGTCAGCGAAAAACTCCCGCTGTTTGGTTATATCGTTTGTTTCGGCAATCCTGGCAGCACCCCTGGCGAGCGTATGAGTATTACTTTTGGAGATCATCTTTTGATCAATACTATTGGCAATTTTTGTAAATGCCGACGCATTTGCCGACGCTGCAGTCGCATCTCCTGCTACCAGGGCATTTTTTACATGGTAATAATAGGTGAGCAGTTGGCCCGGACCATGCTTAATTGTTGTCGGCTGCCCAAAACTTTCCTGTGTTAATGCTGTTGCTATGATGGCAACTACTAAAATTAATTTTTTCACTTGACAATAGATTTAAGAGGTAACATGCTATGGCCATTAACTACACCGTTTTTACTGGCAGTAACATTTCATTCAGCAGTCTTTTCGTTACTATACAGGTCCTTTCAGATTCCCGGATAAAAAAGGCAATTTGGCTAATCGGTAAAGCATCAATAATTGTACGCATTTTATTAGACCGATTTTTGATGTCGTAAAATTAATTAACCAATCTGCACAAAGTTACAGATCGATCTAGGCAGCAACTTTTTATGATCCGGTATATTAGTGTAATTGCAACAAATGCCTTTTTATTTCCTCTGCAGGCTTTGTGCTTTTAGTGTCTCCTGCTTTTGTAATTCGGCAAACCTCAGCCCGACTGCCTGCCCTATTTGCGATGTGCGACATTTATTTTGCTTTACAGCGAGGAGTTGTTACATTAAATTGGGATCATTTACAACATGTTGAAAAGACTAATGATGATGAGCATGAGTAGCATGGTGATGGTGATGGGTAGGAGGTTTTGCCACATTTGGTTTGCTTCCATCAACGACTTCAAAATTAGCCATCATACCTGCTGCATGGTGCTCCAAAATATGGCAGTGATACATCCAGGTGCCGGGCCGGCGATCGGGGATCCAGGTAATTTTGATCTTTGTTCTTGGCTTCAAATTATAAGTGTCCTTCCAGGCGCGGTAAGCCGGCGCTTTGCCATTTTCTTCAATCACCTGGAAAAAGAAGCCGTGCAGGTGGAAGGGATGATCCATAAAACTCGTGTTGGACACTTCCCAGACTTGTGTTTCACCTATTATCACGGGCTGATCATTTACATGCATCTTGTTATTGATGAGGAAGTTCATGCCGTTGGTTAGGCTTGGGCCTACAGAAAGTTTAACTTTCCTTAATACAGGAGCATGTTGTGGTGCTACGGGTTCAATTGTTCTTAGGATCTCTGGTAGGTATGCCTTTGAACTTTTTCCTTCTTTTACCTGTATAGTGGCAAAAGTTTGAGGCTTAGCTCTAAGAAAGGTCATCCGGTTGTAGCCCCGGCTTTCCAATGCAAGCCTTTCACCTTCCCTGAACGGACCTGCCACAATGTCTAATCTTTCGCCCGGTGTTATGAGGGCCTCTGTTGCCACTATTGGCGTTTCCAGCAGGCCGCCATCTGTACCAATTATTTTGAATGCTCTTCCTTCTAAATATAACCGGAAATACCGCGCACTGGATGAATTGATAAGACGCCATCTTTCAACCTGGCCCGCATGAATCTCTATCACTGGTTTTTCTTTCCCGTTGATAAGCAAAGTATCTCCTTCACGTCCGTCATGTCTTTCAATTATCCGGGGAAGGAACCAGGAAGGATTGGTAAATGCATGGTTGGCAGTAAGTTTCATATCGTCAATCATAATTACTTTCTCACCGTCTACAACAGGGTCTGACCCATCTTCAACTATTATAGCTCCGTACATACCTCTTTCTACCTGTACGGTTTCGTTGTAATGCGAATGGTACCAAAATGTTCCGGCATCTGGTACAACAAACCGGTACTCAAATTCTTCGCCTGGTTTAATTGGCTCCTGTACGCCATCTGTTCCATCCATTGGCGCCTCTAGTCTTATGCCATGCCAATGGATGATGGTAGGCTCACTCAACCTGTTTACGACCTTTACCACTACAGTTTCTCCCTTTTGGGCCTTTATAACCGGTCCGGGTAATTGCTTGTTAAACCCCCATGCCGATACTGTTTTATTTGGCGCAATCTCCCAGGCGAATTCACTTGCTTCCAACCGGTATTCTTTTACCTTATTTACGATGTCCATCATTTTAATTTTTTGGTTTGTTTGATTTTGATGACACAAAAATAGAATCGCTTTCAGCGCTCGCTGTTATACAATTGCAGGTCAGATTTATATAATTTCAAGACAGAGTTCGCAGGACCTACTATACGACCCGGAGCAACAGCAGGGGAGTAACATTAGCAAAGATCTTTGACTTTTTATCGTTACTTGTGAAGTTTGTAAATTCCTGCATAAAGCTTAATAATTCTGAGATCAGATTGCTTCGTTCCTCGCAATGACGGGACATTAGATCAGCTTGCTTCGTTCCACAAAATAACCAAGTGCAGATAAACCCTATTGATTTTAATAATACGCGAGGCAGCTTTGTTCAGGTCGTTACTATTCGGCAGGCAGGAACACGATGATTGGGCAGAAAAAAATTGCAGCTGAGGATAGCACTGCGGTACAAGCGAGCGTGGCAAGTAAAGTGAAATAGTAGCACCATGTTGGGTACATAAAAATTACTCGTAAAAAGGCGTGATATATTTGGGTAGGCCTTTATTCGTTTGGGGATTGAATTTGCAGGTTTAAAACCCCAATCATTTACAGACGGCCCACAAACGGGGCTAACCCTTTTTCTTTAAGGTTAAATAAGGAGCTTTGCATTGTGCTTCGGCAACGTGAATACAACAACAGAGCCCGGAGCTGCCGAGCCCTGCTATAGTCTTTGGCCAATAAAGTCTAGATTCTTTTTGTTTTCAACCGTAGGCTATTGGCCACAACACTTACACTGCTTAAAGCCATTACAGCCCCTGCGATCATTGGATTTAAAAGAAAGCCATTGAGCGGGTACAAAATTCCGGCAGCAATAGGGATACCAATCAGGTTATAAATGAAGGCCCAGAAGAGGTTTTGCCTGATTGTGGCCACGGTATATTTAGACAATTTAATCGCTTGTGGAATTTTTAAAAGGTCCGACGAAATAATCGTCATTTTAGCAACCTCCATTGCCACATCGCTTCCTTTGCCCATTGCAATGCTTACATCTGCCTGCGCCAATGCGGCACTATCATTAATGCCATCACCAACCATAGCGACAATCTTACCCTGCTGTTGTAATTTTTTTACCCATTCTGCTTTTTGGGCCGGTAATACTTCAGCTGTAAATTGTTGGATACCTACCTGGGCTGCGATTGCCTTTGCTGTTGACTGGTTATCACCTGTAAGCATATATACTTCAATTCCTGCTTTAGTTAATTGTTGTATCGCTTCAGATGAGGTTTCTTTTACCTTGTCTGCAATCGCTACAACAGCTAAAGCCTGTATCTCATCGGTAAAGTAGATGACTGTCTTTGCCTCCCTGATCCAATTCCCCGCAATTTTTTCTAATTCAGTCGCAATCGAAATATTGTTTTTTTTAAGTAGGGATTTATTTCCTACATAGTATACGGTACCTGCTATTTCGCCTCTTACTCCAAAGCCCGTTATACTTTCAAAGCCGGTAATAGCATGGTAATTCATTTTTTCAAAATGGTTGACGACTGCTGCTGCCAGTGGATGTTCTGAATGCTTTTCAAGAGAAACCAGGTGCATGGTTTTACTGCTATCTTGGTTTAACCAGTAGAGATCCGTCACTACCGGTTTACCTTCTGTAATTGTTCCGGTCTTATCGAGGATGATTGCGTTTACCTTTTTCGCGAGTTCAAGGCTTTCCGCATCTTTTATCAGGATTCCATTTTCAGCCCCTTTGCCTACGCCCGCCATAATGGCCGTAGGTGTAGCCAGGCCGAGTGCACAAGGACAGGCGACCACCAGTACGGTAACCAGGGCTAATAGGCCCTGGGTAAGACCGTTCTCATCTCCCAGCAGGATCCAGGCGAGGAGACTGATAATGGCTACGATGATTACCAACGGAACAAATATTCCCGCAATTTTATCTACCAGTTTTTGCACCGGTGCCCGGCTGCCCTGGGCTTGTTGAACCATTTTTATGATATGGGCCAGCACAGTGTCCCCACCGACTTTGTCTGCCCGCAATTCGAAACTGCCTTTTTGGTTTATTGTTCCGGCAAACACCCTTTCACCCGGTACTTTCTCAACCGGCAACGCTTCTCCGCTGATCATACTTTCGTCTATAAATGAACTACCAGTGCTCACTGTGCCGTCGACAGCAATCTTTTCACCCGGCTTTGTAAGTAAGGTATCACCGACCTTTACTGATGTAATGGGAATTTCCATCTGGTGCCCGCCCGGATGCACTATAGTTACCTTTTTGGGCTGTAAACCCATTAACTTTTTGATTGCCGCTGAAGTGCCCCTTTTTGCCCTTTCTTCCATCAGCTTTCCCAGCAGGATAAAGGCAATTACCACCGAGGCAGCTTCAAAATATACATGCGCATGCAGGCCCTGGCTATGCCAAAAATGAGGAAATAAAGTGTTGAACACACTAAACAAATAGGCAACACCAGTACTCAGTGCTACCAATGTATCCATATTTGCAGAACCATGCTTAGCCTGTTTCCACGCTCCTGTAAAAAATTGCCTGCCCAGGATAAGGACAGGGGTGGTTAGTACCCACATGATGTAATTGGCATAAGGAATACTCATGAAGAACATCGCAATTGCCGCAGTGGGAGCGGAAAGTAATAGGGTAGCGATCGTATTTACTTTCAGATTGTCAAATTTCCTTTGGTTTTGTTCTTCCAATTCGTCAACAGCTGCTTCGCTTTCATCTATCATCAGGTCGTAGCCGATACCTTGCAATGCCGCTTTCAACTTAAACGGATCTGTAATAGTGGGGATGTATTCTACTTGGGCCGAAGCATTTGCATAATTGACCGAAACGCTTACAACTCCTGGCTCATGCGCTAAAATACTCTGCGAACTGCTGGCGCAGGAGGCGCAGGACATATTTAGGACCGGAAAGCTTTTCTTGACCGTATCTACCTCATAACCTAAATCCCTGATAGCTTTGATTGCATTGGGCACTACTTCTAAATCGCCATTCGTAGTGATTACTGCCCTCCTATTGTTGACATCAATAGTATGCGTTGCGATGCCTGCAACTTTGCTTAGACCTTTATCAACTATCAAAGCACAATGTTCATTGTTTACGCCTTCGATCGGAAGATATATTGAGTTGTTGTTTTCTACTGCCATATCTGTTCACTTTAAAAAGGCAAAGCTACCAGTACCGCTGCCGGCGGCTGTTATAGAATTGTGGCTAAGATGTATAACATTTTTAGAACGTTAGCAGCAAGGGCAAATGCAGGGTGTGGCATTTACTTTCCAATGCACATATCAAATTTCCGTGTAAAACCTCTCAACGCGGATGACAGGAGATGAGCCGGGCCATGCGCTGCGATGCCTTTTATTTCTCTGACAATTCATTCAATTGCAGCATACTGGTCCGCAACAGCTTTTTTTTCTGCTGATGGTTTTTCCGCGTAACAGTACTGCTTCGGATGCCGGTGCCTGATTGTTTGAATACTGTTATTTTCAATTGATGAAAGGGTAGGCGATGTAATCTAAATATTACGATTAATATATGCAAAAAAGTTTTAACAACAACCTGTTCCTACTGTATATGTTGAAACATTTGACTCAACACTGTCCCGGCTGCTTTCCCCTCTTTTGCATCCATCCAATTACACTCGCTTGCCCCTACAATTTACCAGTGGTCATGCCTGCTGCTATCAATTGGTCAGATGCTGCGACAAAGTGTTTTGAGAAAGTAGGACTCATCTGCTATCTCTCCACAAACAGATGCCTGTCCTCGGGTACTTGGGTCTATACTAAAAAAACCGACAATAGTAATGCTGGCCTCAACTTTCGTTGCCATTGTTTTGTTGATTGGAGTTTTTCTTGATGGCTGTTCGAGAACGGGGGAGTGGAAACTTGCTTACGGCTACTCTTTGTGATCCATAAATGCCTGAGTGGCCACTACAATAGTAAGCGGTAAAACAGGCAACTGCATAATATAGCAAGTTGTCGGAGCCGAATAATTCCACGCCCATCAGCGTACAGGCAAGTGGTGTGTTGGTAGCGCCGGCGAAAATAGCGATGAATCCAAGTCCGGCAAAAAGGTCAACAGGTGAACCACTGATAGTTGCCACTGTATTCCCGAGGGTTGCGCCAATAAAAAACAGCGGCGTCACCTCTCCGCCTTTAAATCCGGTGCCTAGTGTTATCGCGGTAAGCAATAGTTTCCAAAACCAACTGAAAGGATGAGAACCAGCTGTTGCAAATGCCGAAATTATGCTTACCCCTCCCGTAGGATTCCTAACCCCGAGGCCGAGGTAATCAAAAGTTCCTAAAGCATAGCTGATGGCAATGACCAACAGTGCGCCAACTACAGGAATAACCCAGTTATTGGGAATATATTTCTTGCAGGTGTTTTTAACCAGGTGAGTAGTTTCAGCAAAGAAAAAAGCAACCATTCCGAATAATGCGCTCGCCAAGATGACTTTAAATAGTAACCATAGGTCAAATGAAAGGTATGGAACCCATTGTTTAGCATCTTTTGTGAACCCAATCGTGTATTGAACATGCTGGATGCCGTATGCCGAGCAGGTAATGTCGGCTAGCACACTGGCTATAAAGCAAGGAAGTAAGGCATCATATTGAATGCGGCCAGGTTGAAAGATGGCGTCTTATCAATTCATCCAGTGCGCGGTATTTCCGGTTATATTTAGAAGGAAG
>Ga0181466_1000394_pt1 | contig 16361 bp, 16 predicted proteins | sample InSIn4gowninarea_FD_119078 | JGI IMG/M metagenome (GOLD analysis project Ga0181466, IMG submission 119078) | Clean room microbial communities from NASA Spacecraft Assembly Facility at Jet Propulsion Laboratory, Pasadena, California, USA -... ... | reverse complement strand
AGCAAGGTTGTTGTGGCATCATTCCAATGAGCCCCAACAGGCCTGCGAATGCCCCAACTCACCTCCGCTTAAGAGTCGGAACATGATTGGAAATGTGCATCGATGGAAGGGATTTCGGCTTGCACCGGACCGGGATGCTCAGACTGCACCTTTGACGTCGCAACTGAGGTCAGTACCATAGTAAATGACTCCGCTCAAACTACGCTCGACCATGGCGAAATACCTCTGGGTCGTATCTCCGAAATACTTGGGTGCACGACGCACCACCACCGCCACCTTTTTGGTCAGGTTTCGCTCGCGTTTCATTCCGCTGCTCTCGAGCATCATCAGCCCTGGCTGGTATCCCCTTGACCATGCGCGCGGTATACCGTGATGCAGAACCTGAGGTTGGACATTGTTAACAAGCGGCAGCATTCGCTCACATGCATGGTTATTCGAAACGGGATCTACGCAGTGCCGGTCACCACATGCACAAATTTCGACTTCATTTTTTTCTCAATAGGATCCATTCGACAATGTTCGGGTGATGTGTGGATGATGATGGGGTACCTACCGGTGGAGTTGTGCGACTGCTTGATACTTAACCAACCGTGGCATGCTTTCGTCAAGAATGCTTATAGTGTAGCCAGGGAGCATATAACTTAGGAGTGGAGGGCCTGGTAGTGATCGCTAGCATACACATTTTTATCCGTACGGAGAAGCAAGCCATGTCGGCCGGTCTGTATCCAGTAAAATCCTCAGCTGCGGGCAGCCCCGACAGAGAGAAGGCCAGCGTTCGTGAAGGCTGCAAGAGCTTGATGGAAGGAGAAGTCAAAGCTCAAGGCGCTTCGTTAACGTTGGAGCACGGCGAGATGGTGCTTATCGTCCGCAGTCGCAACATAGATTCGACTATTGGCTTCCGCGTTTGCCACGAGATTCGAGTTGGTCATGACCATGCCCATAAAGTTCACCCACCCGCACTTCCGTCTCGATTTGATGTGGTAAGAGAACTTCCGTGCGGCGCCAGCGGGACGCAGCCTCTCCTGATAATCGATGAAAGCATTCTGAGCTCGCACAAATCCATGGCGTGTACTAACGCACGGCTTGAAAGAGATGCCAGAGCCGATCTTGTGGAGGTGCAGGCCGATCGCTCAGTCGATGCGATGCGCTTGACTATGCAGGTGGCGAAGAAGTGAGCGCGAACATGCGCAAGCTTGAAACCTCAGCGTACAAGTCACGGCCTTGGAAATGGCTTGCCGATGCATAGCAATGCAGCGGGAGCAGGATTGATAGTGCCCATTCTGAGAACAGCGGTCCAGACACGATACCCTACTTGGGATCCCAGCTCTGTGGCCTCTGGATCAAGGTGGACCACAACACCAGCGAGATCAGATCCAGCTTACCGCTCCAACGAGAGTTGTATTCACAGGATTGGCAGAGGGAGTCTTGGTTTTGACGAGAAGGCAGTCATCCGTGGCTTTGGGCATTCGCGTATCATGTACCTATGGAGGGTTTTGACCAGCGCAGTTTGGACATTCTGTCGCATCGTGTGACAATTTCCATTCACGGAGATCAGTAATACCAGAGGCCAACAAACTCCCCGGTTCTGCGTTTAGTGTAGATGGTTGTGCTGTCTCCCCGGAGACGTGGTATCGGTAGCATAGTAAAAGGTCGTGTCCTCGGCATGCAGCAGGGGTAACCTGCAACCACAATCGAAACCTATCTGGGACAGAGCCATAGGTACGAGTCGAGGCCACAGTCAAGAATGCAGGGCTAGAGTGTCATGCAACATACCTCCATGGCAGGGGTCGAGGAGGGCAGACTTTGAAGAAGGGTGGAAAGCAACGGACTTCATGCGACCTGCAACCTTATTTTGACTTCAAAGTTTTGAGCGACTGCCTAATTGGTTTGAGCAGCTGCGGCTGGCTGTGGTCCTCTATCAACAGCAGACCATTTGACAAAACATGTTGGGCATCCAGTTGCGGAGCAACAAGAAGAATGTATTAAGCTAAGGGACCTAAAGAACGCTGCATCTGTTGTACCGTCCTTGCAAGACACAGCAGCCCAACCCTGAAAAACGTGTGCTTACCCGCATTTGATAAACGCCAAATGAGCAAAACAGTCCAACTCCGCTCAGCCCTTTGAAGCGTTGGGCACGTCAACGTGTTCCTCTTTAGACAGCTTAAGAGCCTCGAGTTGCTCTTTCATACCAGGGTTCAGGAATCCCTCTGGAATCCAGGTATTCACCCACCTAACCCTCTGATAACGGATCCATGTATTATCTTCATACAAGTCCACGACGTTGGAGACATTGAACCCCTTTCTCTCTATCTTGTATTCACCGTCTGGAAGAGAAACGAACGCTTCTCCCTCGGCCTCTCCCCATTCAACGTCTCTGATAGGAACCCAGGAGCGGGCCCACCTCACCTTGACGCCTTCTGGGCCAAGATCTAGTAACCTCTTCACAGCATAAGCGACTGCGATGTCGCCTGCCTCATTCGGTGTAAGCCAATCCTCATTGTCTTCGTCGTCGTCGCTTTCGCAATTTGCAACGGCTTCTTCCTCGCCGCCGTTGTCGGAGACATCAGAGAAAAAGTCCAAACAGTCCTCTGAGACGTTAGGAGAGCTGGGCCAGTCATTGTTGTTCTTCTCATATATATGGTCTTCGTCGGTGTCTTCGTCCGTCCCTTCGTCCGTCTCGTCGGCCTCGTCTTCGCCGTCATATGAGGCGTCAGTCAAGCCAAGCTTGACCTTTTTTGCTGTTTGTGACGTCGATTCGTCATCAGACAGAGGAACGGACAAGTGACGATTGCGCTCCGAAGAACTCGGTGCCAAAGGCCTGTCGGAAGAGGAGTTCGCTGTGTTGATGTGACATGCCTTTTGCAAGCGCACACAAGGCCTAGTTCCAGAAGAGTCTGCGTTTGTAGGCCTGGGCGACATGGCAGATGAGGGCGACATGGCAGGCAAAGGTGAGTTGGCCCTCGTACTGGACCTTGCTGCTGACGAGTGCTTTGAGAGGGATGTTCGAAGTTTGTCCAGATGAAGAGTTCCAGACGTGCACTATGGCAAGAAAAATAAAGGAGACGTTTGGATGAAAAAGTCAAAGTCCGAAGAATGACAGGTATTCGGGAAAACGCGACATAGAGGATTATTACACAGCGAATCGGCGGGCAGAGCGTTAAGCATCCTGGGTGGAAGTGGACGTGTGGGCAAAGCTTGCTGCAGGCTCCCGTTAGTATCTCAGCGCGTCTTCATCTAGTGAAGAGAGCAAACAGCGGTGCCAATGTGCATAGCAAGGCTATGTTCATGCCCCCGGAACATGTCTGCAGGCGATGTTTGTCATGTGGGCGGCTTTTGCTGAGACAGCAGTGGGGAGGGGGGGGCGGCGCCGGTGCTGATGTCGACCTTTGCAATTCATTTTTTTCCCTCCTCCAAGCAGGTCGGCCAACAACTTCTGTACCGCGTATAGAATCTCGTCTTCAACATGCTTCATCGCGGATACTGCCAAGGTGTGTTGAACAAAGATTGGGATTTGTGAAGAAAAGACGGTGTGGAGCAGAAGTTGCGAGTAGCCATGTCGTCTGCCGCAATGAAGTTGCATCACAGCCTGCTAACCACTTCAGAATGTCGTACAGAATCATGGATGTGCAAATTAACTCGCTTTCTCACATGCAAAGAATGTCGCAGTAGAGGCTCGAAGCGTCCGCGATGTATTGACAAGATCGATGGGTAGGCGAGATTGACGGGTATAATTCGCCACGCGAGACGACCTCGGTGTGATGAAGTTAGGGATCATATGTGGATTTGGTTCGTGATGTCAAAATCATACTGAGGAGTGTCGAAGATCCCCGCACATGTTAAGCAGAAAGGGCTAGTCGCATACGGCTTGGTGTGGCTTGGCATCATTCTACCGTGCAGCGCGCTCAGACGCTGCTGGATCATCGAACTTCCCCCGCAATCTCATCAAGTACATAGGTATCTCTTTCCCACGAAGTCCGCTTCCAGGTCTCACGCACGATTCGATCGCCCTGCAGCGTTTGTAGTCCAGCCTTGATCGTCTCTGGCGGCTGCGACGCCTTCGCTTAACCCTGGCCCGGTTGTGCCCCCCCAATGTTACACGGAAGCTTAAAGTCTCACAGGACCTGCGGGTGCGCAACCGACCCTGTCCATGCAGAAGCCATGCATGCTTTACGAGACGTTGTGGAACGGCGTGATCCATATTGGCGTCAAGCCTGCCTGCAGCGTTGACCAGTCACTTGAACAAGGGCCACTGTAGCACGAGCTTGTACACAGCGTCCAGCGATACGATGATGTAGAACTCGTGCATAGACGCACATGCGAGAGAATCTTTTCCCCGGCCCGGATGCACGCCCGCTGCCGCGGCTACCGTATCAGTTCAACCCTGCGGCCCGCGAGACGGCGTTTCTGCGTTTCCCATTAGGAGTTCTGTACCACGCTCTCATCCCACGCTTCATCAAAATCTGCATGCGAAGATCTGTCCATGTTTCGGGGTTTACCAGATCGAGGACGCTGGACAATCTACCCTGGCCTTATGACAGCGCCGCCATAGTCCCACGAATCTGCGGAAGATCATCGTTTCGTGCTGGCCTGTCTAGAGAATCCCGGCTTTTGTGCATGCGGTGCAGCGTGCGTCGTCGTTGACTCGAGCAGTCACGTCGAGGAAGTGACGAACAGATCAGTGATCCTCACCTGCGCTGCAGTTCAGTAATCAACGGACTTCCAAGCATTGATCTCTTGCATGCATACTTCTATCCGCAGATAGCATATTTGTCGATTATCGATCTTGCATTGTTTCCCGGACTCGATTGCAGGTTTCCTCCAGTTATACTTCACACGGCTGGTCGAGCATCAAGCTCTATACTCCACTGTCGTCGCGAAGCGCTAGAAGGGCATGTCTGGGTGTTCTATGTCGTATGTTGAGGCAAGTGACATGCATGAAGGTATTTACTGACAAGAATGCGCGATACAGGGAAGCATCTGACGATGCGCCGCTTACTCCCGTTGCCAAGAGAAGAAGAACTTATGTCCGAACATTCCCGATGAGATATCCCACGGCTTCTTCCATGAAGTATACCACGGCAATAGGTGGGAGGGTCCTGAGGTCTCACAAGACATACGATTCTCGACACGCTCCAACCCGCTTATCCCGGCAGGAGTCCGCAATTTCACGCACAGTCAAGAATAACGTTCATCATACACATGTCAAAACGGCCGATAGACCACAACATGAGACGGCAACAAAATTGCTTCCTCCTCAGTCAACAACTTACGGCTATGATGAGACTATAGCCGCTGCGAATGGCTTACGCCAAGTCAGTGAGGCTGACGCTGCCTTGAACAGGACTTGTTCTACTAGTAATGATGTGATCCCCATGTCACTCATAAAGCCTGTCCATCCTTTCAAACATCGTTCCTCTTCATTATCGGAACTTCAGGCGGCCCATGCTCTCGAAGAGTTGCGAAATGCTGGCCATGGTCACCCATCCTGTCAGTCCACCATGGCTGTAGGGGCATCCCTCAATCACAGACAGCCGCCTTCCACACAGAGCGTTCACAAAGAGCTCGTTGTCAACCCTCTGGCACTCAACCCTCCGGCACACGACCCTACGGCACGTGGTCCTACAGTGGACTACCGTGCGATACACGCTGAGCTGGCTCATTTCTACAAGACTCATCCCCTTGACTACAAACTAGTTGTGCCAACCTTTTATCGACCGGCACATAGCAGACCAAACGTTCAATACGCAAACAGTAATACGATGCCTCCACCTCCTCTGTTTCCACACCAGCAAAGCTCAATCCCAACTGCGGCAACGCTCGCAATGCAGATAGAACACCACATGAATAGTTTGGACACCCTGCTGCGACAGGTTGTGGTTACAGTGCGTAACTGATCACTACCAAAACCGTCAATGAGCTAACCCATCCTGTCAGGATAAGAACGTCTACGCGTACGCCGCTGTGGGCAACCGGCTTACCCTCCTCGCTCACGTTATCGCGAAGCTCAGATACAACCGAAAATAAGGTGAAAGGACATGTAATCGCAGTCCTGATGTAACGAGCAGTCGACGGTGCAAACTCGAGACACGGAGTGTGGTCGTTGTATGCACTTGCAGCATTGGCTTCAAATGGGATAGCGTTCTTACACGGTAGAGCTCGATGTTCATAGCACCAATTGAAGACTCAACCTAACTGAGATTGCACCTCATTTTGGCGCTTCGGGTGATGCCTGCAATCAGATCCTACCACCCGATCCTCCGTAGTAGTCTAAAATGCGAAAGTCCGCGAACGCTACTCGTGATTGGCCTGAAGGAAGATGGCCGGGGGCCGATTGTGAAGGAGCAGGGTTGTGATTGGACGGAGATTACTGGCCGGTGTTCCGCCGTGGCCCCCGTCTTTTCTTTCTTCTCCACCGAATCTCCACATGGTCATTGCAGCCTGCCAAATCTCTCTTAACATCTTCACTCTGCCGACAAAATTCGAAATGAGACAACACTTCGATTGCTGACCGTGCGGGCCGTCCTAACAGCAGTGCGATTTTTTCCTGCTGTAACCAACGCACGCGTACACACCAAATCAGCGGCGAAGATTTACGACTGAACGCCAGTGCTCGATGCACTTGGCCCGAAAAGCGTTTGGGAAACCAGCGTGAGGCTATGACCATTGCAGCAATCCATCGTGTGTTCCATTCAATCTACGCGGAAGAAGGATAATCGCATGCAGAATAAATCACTGCCCATTGCGGTCAGGTCAAACGCGTCGAAATTATGGCGCCAGGACTGATGCTGCTACCCGCTCACCATGTCTCAAAATCGCAGTCAGCTTGTCACCCACTTTGTACGCTCGGCTTCAGGAACGCTGCATCCGGCCACGGCCAACGGTCTACCAAGTTCCCAGTTCCTGACTCATGCCTCACCTTTGGTTAGCTAAAATCTGGGCCGCGACAACTACCAGAGTTTCAAAGGCCTATGCGAGGAACACGTCCAACAACGTATGCAGGTAGATTGATTCGCAAAGAAAGAGCTTGGCCCATCGGTCGCACGAAATGTGCTAAGGACAACCACACCATACACCTAGACTATCGCGAATCGCAAGTATCCGTAATTCTGCTTCCGGGACGGGAGCGGGCCAGTGGAAAAAGCGCGTTTCTCCGCGCATTTGGGTACCAGGGCTGCGGTTAACTGCTTGTTTCAACTTCGCGAGGCAGTGAATCGTTTGCCTCGCCCGTCAAAGCTTTCTGAGCTTGTGCAAGTTTTAGCATTTTGCCAAAGTCCTCCCCCCATTTATATTCACAATCTTTCGTCCACTGTGATCAATTATCTACTGTTTCCGTCAGCTACCATCAATTCTTCTTTAACATCTCCTCTCCTATTGCTCGCAATTGTTGTTCTTCACCCAATCCTCCCAACCCGTTCTGCTCTGCTGCGTTGTCTTTGGATATCGCTCGTATCCTTCAGGATGCTGCCCTCAGAGGAAGGCACACCAGCAAATCGGTCACTATCATTCGGTGGGATACCCCTGAACCAAGTTCAGGCCTATTGTAGGCGCGCAGTTCCAGGGTCTGATGCCATTTATGTGCCGTTAATCGCGGCTGATGAGCTGCCCATATCTTTGACTGGCATTCAGACTAGGCTTTCATTCGAAGAGTATGATGAGCTTAAATTGCTACCACCCGCAAAGGCAATTTTCCCTCCGGTAGCCTACGAGACGGAGTACGAACCTGTCCCGTACACCGTTTCCAAACCAGAAGAATCGCAAGATAGTCGAGAACATCCAGAACCTTCCAGTTCTCAAGATCTCACCCAATCTGGTCAGCCTAATCGAAAGGCGCCCTGCCACGCTCTGGGAACCCAAAAGGGAAACTCCAATAAGAGGCGCCGACTATGTAACCACCCTTCCTGAAACTTGTCCTTCCTCATGCTAATCTGTGCACAGCCTCTGATGTTGAGCGTCATGCAGCTATTGATGAGTTTCTCCGTGCTAAAAGGGCAAGGGCTGCTAGACGTCAACCACGTCCGCCTATTCTCCAAGACAGTGACACCGATACATCTGCTCCAGCAGGTTTAGACCACTCGGCCAGTGCTTCGAGGGCAATGGCTAGACCTCAACGCCGTCGGGCTATTCTTCAAGCCAGTGACAACAACCCGTCTTCTCGAACACGTAAGTGACTGCTGACATATGCTTTATTGCCGCTAACTCGTGCATAGACGTTGCAGATCCCAGTGAGCACAACCAAGACCTTCGCCGTGATAACGAGCGTACGTTGCGTTTTCTAAAAGATGCTGTCTATGTCGCTTATGGGATTTCTCCAGCTTACTAGCAGTCCCCATCATCATGAGGCGAGTAAGGCATGCTCATCGTCGGGGAAGAAAGCAACACTACACAGCCGATTGCGAAATATTGGAGTCCCATCACGATATCGATCTCTTTGTATTCTTTCTTTTTGTTGGGGTTGGCTTGTCTTGGAATATTTGGGTAGTGATGGTATGGCGTTACAACACGGTCCTTACAAAGCTATATGTACTACACCCACGCACACGCACACGCACACCACCAATTCCTATTTCTCAACAACGGCTTTTCATCGCCGTTTCCATGGCGTTTGCGAATCATGAATGTGGAATTTGGTTGCAGGATAACGATATCATAATTTATTTCCCGTATCTGGTATTTGATTCAATGGTATTCTGCATGCTGTGATGTGTCTCTGGTGTCCAGTCGATTACAGCTTACATCGTGGAAAGGGAATAGATGCTGATGTCGACGTTGAAAGTATGCGTACATCCTACTCTGTGCAGACGGAGGGGCTTGGCTTGGGGTGTGGCTGGAGCTGGGCTCTCTTTATCGAGTTGAGCTGGGTGCTTGAGCGGCTACTGTACCGTGTCTGAAGACAGCACCTGTAACCGGACATACCCATGGTACTGACAAACTTTAGGATGAAGGGGGATGAAGGGGCATGAAGGGAGCGGAATAGAACGAAAGCCGGCAGCACGGGGACCACGGCCAAGCTTGCGGACGAAACCAGAAGTGGGGATAAAGATTGATGTCAGTACTGATATCGCGAGATGCGTGTCTAGTCTGGGTGTGATGGAGGTGCACCAAGTAAGTCAGCGATGGAGAGCACGGCCATCTTTCCAACTCCACGTATATATTTTACTAATTCAATACTGGTCGACAGGACTGTAGGATGGAAGCTTGAAACGTGCGTGGGCCCAATGTGCGGACTCAGGCCAGGTTGCAGCAACGGGTGGCAGGGCCGGGGAAACAGGCTGAGGGACGTGACAGGATAGAAGCGGAGAGGAAGACCGCTAGTCTGGTCTGGAATTAATTTGAGAGGTTGCTGGTATGCTGTTCTGGCGGCGACAAGGGGAGCTGGGATGAAGGGAGTAGTATGCGTCAAGCAGTCACAGTGGGAAGAGAGCGAGATGGGTTTGATGGAAGTGTTGCTTGTGCAGTGGATGGATTGCTTGGAACTATGATGTCGGCAGAATGATCCGACAGGACTGTGGTAGAGACGACAATGGCTGCGAGGTAGATATCGTGCCAGCGGGCTCGACGGCCGTTGCGCTTTCCAAAAATAATGCGCGAGTCCATGCACGACTTCTCCTGCCATTTGCGCTGTGTATCCTGCCCTGCATCCTGCACTTCGGTCCAAGCCTCGCCTAGTTTTACAAGGCCGCTTCATGGCCTGCCAAAGTGTGTCTATCGGTCTTGGGCATTGTATGCGCATCGAGCGATGAAAGCGCGTGGGAATGTTCTGTCGACCAAGCAATGCGCCGGTGCGCGACAGTGAACGAGGCCGAGGGCGAGAGCGGACGTGCGCGAAGGTGGACTATCGATGTCGTGCCGCAAAAGATGGCAGGTGTGGACGACCGGGGCGTCTGTTGCGCGACACGCAGCAACAGAGACGCATTACTGTGAAGGTTAGCACGCGGTTGATACTGTGGCGTGGGATTCCTTACATAGGTGCGAGTGGATAAATGCTGCTCTCAGGTGCTGTAGTGGAGACCGACCGCGACCGATGACGAGTTGCGACGCGTACCTTCGATAATGATTCGCCACGCCCAAGGAGTTGCGCCCTATTCATGCGACCGACTTGCGACCGACTGAAGGCCATGGCAAGCTCTGCTGGTTTGACTGTGCGCGCTGTGGTCCGATGAGGATGAATTCGGCCATGGACGAGGCGGGGTAGCGATATTGGGAAGCTGAGGCGAAGGCGGAAACCAAGGACACTTGAGGGGAGCTCAAGCGTTGCGATGCGGTGCAAAAAGATGCGCAAAGGCGCGGAAACAATGCTGCAAAGACATACAAAAGCGTTGCGGTAAAAACGTTGCGATGCAATGCAAAAAAAAAAACGGAACAATAAACGTCGCGATGCGATGCAATAAAAATTATGCACAAAAAAACGCTGCGATGCGATGCTACAAAAAAAAAATGGACAAAAAATGTTGCGATGCGATGCGAAATGGAAGACAAAACAGAAACAACAAACGCAACGCGATACAAAAAGAAATGAGACAAAAGTTGCAATATAATACAACAGGAAATGCAAGAAAAAATGCGATGCAGTACAAAAAAGCCACAAAAAAAAGTGCGACGCGATAGCAAAAGGTTGCGTTGCGGTCGAGGTGAGAGAGGATATAGAGGAGGGGGAGAAGCACGGACCATCGGCTGAGTCGGCCCGGGATCCAGTTTTGGCCCACTTCCCCAGTTCTTCACCCACACTCCATCGGCAGCACCTCGGCTGCACCTCCGCAGCTACACCTATTCGAGTGTGTGTGAAGAGGCGGATAGTGTTGATGCTGGTTTTTGAGATGGGATATGCCAGTCCATGGGCGGAGAGAGTAACGGTTGTTGAGTGCGCAGGTGGTTTCTCGGGTCACTGACATGGGATCGGAGCACGACACAGCGGCGTTGACTTCTTGCCTCGGAAAAATATCCTGCCAAACATTTGAGAATCAATCCATTTGGTCCTAGGGAGATGGTTGAGTCGGCCCTACACGATGTGATTGCCTACGAATCGCCGCCCGTGTCGCGCTTCACGTATCTACCGGACAGATTGCAAGATCGAGACTCAGGCATGCGTCGGCGCCTCCATGCATGAGCGGTTGTCACATCAACTTGCTTCCGTCATCGTCGTGCGCTTGGGCTGCGACAGTACATGTCACAGCTGTCAGGACATCCGCACTCTCGCTCGAAATTCCACGGCGTCGATACTTTGACGGGAGAACGCGGCATTGGCCATCGTATCAGCCTGGAGAGCCTTCGCTACACGAGTATGCTGGACACAAACACCACATATATGAGGCAAGCCATCTGCGATCCGGACGGAGGACACTCCAAAGTCATATATAAGCTTACACGCAGCTTTGCAACTCCCATCAAATGTCACATCTGTTCCCACCACTTGCTTGCATATTGTCCGTCATCACCGGCAACCTCACGACCAGACCATCCAGCTCCGGACACATCTCCACTTGGCATCCTAATCGACTCGTGTCTGAATAGCCAACTGATTGATCCAGCATATCAACCTCATCCTCAGTAGGCTTGGACATCTTGCTGTACAGATCGTGTGAATCCACAATCACATGGCAGGTTGAGCATGCGCAACATCCTCCACACGCTCCTTCAATCTCGATCTGGTTCGCGAGCGCAACTTCGAGGAGATGAGTACCGTCGTCGACATGGAAGACACGGTGCTCGCCTTCCTTGGTGATGAAAGTAACGCGACGCCTGGGATATAGGTTAGACCAGTACAGAGGTACGTGCCTCCTTCGTTTCGCAACGGAGACATACTCACTTCTCACCAAGCTTCGAAGGCATCGACGGCTCATCTTGATGTGCGCACGACACACTGAGACGATGTTTTCCAACCGGCTCTGCGCATCTTTCTCGTAGTCGTGGAGCCCCAAATGCACCCTGCCAAGGTGCTCGCACTTGAATGGGGTGTTGGCCGTTCTTTCGCCATAGGCTTCGCAATGACGCTCCAGACATCCGCAACATGGCTTCCTCCAACACGAGAGAGGGCTTCTCAAGAGTTGTGGGTAGGCTTTCGTTGCCACGATCGTCCATTTTCGCAGTACCGCCCATCTCTACCTGCCTCCGCGGAGTTGAGACTCTCTGTCGCATGTCGTCCTCCGAAACGATACGCCTATCAGCGAACCGCGTTTGTCGCGTGGATCTCAGTTCTCGTCGTGCAGATGGCGTGGGACTTCGAAACAATCAGCCTCGATCCGTCCCGCTTCCGCGTGGGCGGGAATGATCCCACTGCATTCCGGGCAGGCTTTCCGACGAATCAGCTTCTCTGAGCTATCCCGTGTAACTGTGGCCGCGACATCACAGAACAGTCACTACCCATGGCGTTGGCGGGTGCGGTGCGACACGAAAACCGATGCGACTGATAATAGAATCAGTCTAGGTACCTCCAGTTCCAACGAGAACGATACGATACCTCGAGGTCGCTGAATAGTGGCGAATCTGCATGCTCGTCTGCATGTGGGTCTGTAGTCGTTTGTGTCCCCGCAACGTCACAACTTCGACTTTGAGCACTTCTCTCCCCGGCAGTGCCGAGCATGGACAGTAGCGCTCCATATCGCTGTAACACTCGTCACATTCGTTGTACGACATCCGAGCGGCTACCAGACTTGGTCGGCCACTTCATTGGAGGTTACCATGTATTTTCGAGATATGGATGCCCCGCTTGCGACTCTTGGAGCTCCCAAGGTTGTGCGATGCACTATGCACTCGATTCGAAGGACCAAGTTACACGATATCGGTGCCGCGTATCTCAAGAAGCATCTCCACCCGCTTTCAAGCTCAAGCAACAAGCGGTTCCCCGGATCGACACCTTGTCTGTTGGCGGCCTCCGAGAAATAGCCCTTATGGTCCCAGAGTACAAAAAATGGCACTTATGCAGCCAGGAAAGCAACCCGCTCGCGAGTCTACCCACATACAGACACACATCAAACATGCAATCGCCACTTCCAAAACATGCCAACAGGTTTCCAGATCGTCTTCGGCAACGTACTCCTTGTCTATCCTTTGGTCGTTCCACATTGGCCCCTCCTATGGGTCCTGCGGCGCCGCCGGGCCCTTCGCCGAAGAACGAGCTTTCTGTTGAGCATGTGTCTTTCAACCCAGAATCCACAACCACGATGCTTGTGCGACCAGAGAATGTTGCCTTCTCTGCCAAGGCGCATTGCAGCTTATCCGCAAATGAAGGCCTGTTGCTTGACGAATTCATTCACAATGTAAAAGCTACTCAAGGCATTTGCAGTTCAATTACCAACTTTCAGTATGCCTAGAGCTGCGTTTCGGCGGGCCCAGCTTCCCCTTCGATCTCTCGTCCTCCGATCTCGAGCCGAGCCATACACGAACCCGACTTCTCACTCCTATCGCGGTCACGTGCATGCACGACGTTCTCCGTTGCTGATGCTGCCATGGACGATCCAGGGGGTGAGAACAACTTCGAGAAAGCCCAGGACTTCCAACGAATGACTGTATTATCGCGTTGTATTGTCTTGCATCGCATTCTTGCCTCGCAAGGCACAGCATAGGTCGCAAATTAACGGACCTATACTTCAATACATAGGAGGTTGGGCACCGTTGATCGTCTCGCTCTGATCTGGGATGTATGTTTCCACCATATTTACGCGACAGCCACACGGTACTAATCATTGGGGCAACATCTCTACATACTACATGGGAATCGGCTTCGTACACAGAGGACGTTCACGGGCTTCGTTTGACGGAAATGATGTGGTATGCATATTTTGGAAGGTTGTTTCAGCCGAAGCGCCTGACTTCTGGTAGGCTCTCAACTGTCCAAGGAGCCTAGGAAGCTTTGCTTGCGCAGTGTGCTCGCACAAACGCCGTGACGACCAATGGAGAAACCGCCTTGGCTTTGGAGCCTCGATTGGGTCGCTTGCTGCTGGTCTTGGAGCTTCCACACCAAGCGCGTCTTGTGTCCGAACGGCGTATCGTGTTCGACTTCCGCGCGCGCTCATAACTTCACATGCACAACACTTGTTGCTTTCCTTACACATATGGGGGTACTTTCTAGTCATCATATATAATCATGTTTCATCATTATCTGCCTTTCATCCTCTACATTATGCCTGCTCCATTTCCCTATGTGATAGCTTCATTCTCGCGTCTTTACTCTGGCCTTAAATTCTCTCTACATTACTCTCCCTCAACGCGCATAATACACCGTGTCTTCATTCACCTCGATAAACAAAAGGCCATACCTGCGACCGCAACATCAGCCAACAACAGTCATTGTATCAGCGGCCATCTGCACTACCGCGGCTACACTTGTACACAACACCTTCCCGCTCTCATACAGTTACTGCAGGTTTCCTCCCGCGTCTCGCATCCCTAACGCTGAGCGTCAATTCCTATCAACAAAATACCATCATGTTTGACAATGCACACCACCGGATCTACCAACCTATATCCAGATCTACGGCATTCTCGAAACACGGGCATGAGCGAGGAGGTCTCAACACGAGAGGTGCAGTCCACCTATGCCGATACTTCAGTAAGATGCAAAAGGTAAAAATGCGATGTGGTATGCATTTGAAGATGACGGTTAGGGAGCTTACATCGTGGATATGAGAGCGGGTTGAATCTCAAACGCGGCGTCGTGTGTTCCGAGTTGTGAGGGAAAGGGCTGCGGAATGTGTGTACCTTTGAGGCTGCATGTAAGGTCAACAGACTGGGTGAGTGAGGCAGGTCCTGCATTCGTGCCATCTGGCTAATAATCGTAGATCCGGCGCGACAACGAGGAAGACGATCTAGTGAATGTTTCCGCGATGCTGGTCGGTACATACAGTGTATAGCAAGCTTGTAGGTTGCATAAGGTGCGTAAGTTCAACATACCCGTGCTATTATACGTGCAGCTACCTTTGCTAATTTGCATGATGCTTTATACCGGATACGACAGGCCTGCAGAACAAGGCACGGAGGAATATTGACAGCTTCAGACAGCACAAACCTGTTCGATGAATTCTTTCGATTGGCAATCATCTATCTAGATACCATCATCTCCTGGATCTTCTTCCATCGCAAAATGTTGACGACCTTACTGTCCCTTGCTGCCGAAACACCAGCTTTGGTAGAAAGAGTCGCTGGACGATATGCACAGGCTGGGATTATTCCATCGATTGCGCGCGCAATGTAAGTTTACTTTGTGGGTAATCCTGATGCTACTGTGGGACGTCGAAATTGACAGCTATCAGCTTTCCTTTTTGACTGGCACCGACATCAAGCTGCATGCGAGCTCACGGAGGCGGTGGCTCGGAATTCGCTCTCACATCACACTGAGTCGAGTGATCCTGATCGGAACCGAGGAGGGGCGACCGCATTTGATGCTGGCTTATGCCACCAGCTGTGTGCTTCGACTCAAAACGGCGAAGAACTCTCCGCACTCACATTACTACTGTGCCAGAGACATCGATTGATCGTAGTGGCCTCGATCACTCGAGATGCCCACAGCAAGGATGAAAGCCCCCAGCCGAAGCCACCCTCAGTATTGCGACAACGTGCAAATGATGGCAAAGATCCAGAGACATAACTTCACGTTCGCACATGGATCATGACGCACAGGTAAGCTCTCAAGCACGCAACAGTGGCATCGAGAGAATCAGCTCACTCACTTGAGGATACCGCCGAAAGGGACCTGGTTCAAAGTCATTAAAAACCAGGTTGCTTCACCAACAACATGCACTTACCCGTGATTAGCGTCTTCACCGTCGCGAGCCCGTTTGCATGCCCCACTAGCGTATCGTCAACTCCCAAAACACGACGATACCCCACACTCTTTCTTCCCCGCTCCATACTCCATCCATTTCTTTGCCTCTCTCAGCTTCAAGGTCACAGCATCTGCTTCGCTCACTGCTTTTGTCAGTCACCTCCGCATCGAAACCACGCACCGCCTCACAGCCACCGCCACGATGAAGTGGTGCAAAGCAGTGACCTGGCTTGTGGTGATATCGGCCGCCGTCATCACCGGTGTAGTTTTGGCTACTACACGCTCAACTGCAGCGATGAGAGAAGCTGCGCGAACACGGCCTGCTAAGACGGAGACTGGTACCGCGGTCAATGTGAAACCCACAGAGATTCTGGCACAGACGACCAGCATCGAGACAGACGCAGCGAACAAGGAGCTGATTGCTACGGTACCCGCAGACTTCCGCCCAAACGCCACGGCGACAGATCGCAACGCAACTAGGCAGCTTCCACGACTCAGCAGCAAGCCAACTCCGCGCGGGAGATGGCAGCCTGCTGGACTTCAACCTCACTTCGTCAACGGAACCTTTGCGAAGACGAGTTCGAAGATGATCACGAAGATTACC
>Ga0181466_1000388_pt1 | contig 16441 bp, 5 predicted proteins | sample InSIn4gowninarea_FD_119078 | JGI IMG/M metagenome (GOLD analysis project Ga0181466, IMG submission 119078) | Clean room microbial communities from NASA Spacecraft Assembly Facility at Jet Propulsion Laboratory, Pasadena, California, USA -... ... | reverse complement strand
CGGGGGGGGGGGAACTGTGGTTACTTGCAGTGATCGTTTTTGTTCTGCGAGTGTTGCGCTTAAAAAAACCTGAGTATTACATTCTTCCAACGGAATAAAGAGTATAATACATTAATTTACGCCTCTAACTCTTCTGCTAAATGAATAGCTGTTTCAAGTAGCTTATTTCATTACAAATAAATTATTTAAACATAGTCTTGTTTCTCAAGAAAAGAAATCTAAGACTGTAAATGAATGTCAATTGCTTCCAATTTCACAGTTTTCGGTCTTCGGTTAAGAAAAAGAGTTCACACTTGCTAATAAAATATTTCAGCCAGGAATTAAAAATATCAAGAAATATATTGCGAATTAATTGATCATCTGAAATTCATATTAGAAAATAGCTATATGACATTCATGTTAGAAAATAACTATGGAATGTGTAAAACTCTTTTTGACAATTCCCATTACACCATCAAAGACAGATTTTTTTTAATCACTGAAAAATCTAAAAATTTTTGCTTTTTATATACGTATAATTTTGCATAATATTTCATTAAACACCTCGCTAAATATTTTCTGAAGCAGCACCCCCACTGACTTAAGCTACGAGCCGCCACTGCTTAAATCTAAATATTACCTTCAATGTATAATTCTTCAGTTTAAAATGGCCAAATAGCAATTGGGGGAGGGAAGAAGCAAAAAAAAGAAATAAACTTCGGCACGTGTATCTCGTGCAATGGTCTCGTGAGATGATTTCACCGCCAGTTATATATAATTATAAAAGGCAATGATACAATTTACAAAAAGATCAGTTTTTTAGATACTAATCCTTAAAACCAGATTCCTGTGTAGTATAGCGAATGAAAAGGAAGTTTAGTAAAGAGTTCAAAGCCACTTCGTTTAAGTCAAAAGATTTATCTCTCCCCGACGGCAAAAAAGAAATTGTTTGTTGAAAAAAGTAGTAGTCATAACAATGCATTTACTAAAAAGAGTAGTTGTTGCAAGAAACGAGTAATTGCTTTTTGCCCCCATGTATCCGTGACATACACGCACGCCCGATGGATAGAGAGAGAGATGGACAAAAATCAGAGAACTCAATTTTATTAAAAAAAGAAGAAACACCAAAATTTAAAAAAAAAATATGGAAAATATTGTCTATCTAGAAATTTGAATTAATACAAAATACTTAAAACACTAAAGAACAAAATCAAATTTAAAATAATCTTTTCTCATTTTTTTTTTCTAGGAACGCCATCCTGTGGGTCGACCGTCCTTTACCTCTCTGGGGAGTTCAGGTTAGTACAAATATGTGTTCTACATTTCTAAGTTATTTCGTTTGCAGCTTTATTATTTAAGAAACCATGGAATATTATCCTCACTAGTTTGCAAATTTAGTTTTTTTTAATATGTCTCTCGTCTGGGAATCATATATTTTCAACAAAGGTTTGAACCTCATTCTCAAGCTGCAGCATAGCGTTCGCAAAATGATAGCGTGTATCAGTGGCATCCTGTTATACTCAGGGTTGGCGAGTTTGGATCTTGTATGGAGGCTGTGGCTCATGATAAGGTTTCGGTTGGCCCATTCTTCTGAGCCAGCGCGAGATGCAGCACGACGAACGGAATTCGGGGGCCGCTGTTGGATGACCTGCTGCACGGCTTCATCACTCGACCCTACTAAATTGAGTGGCTTCCCGACATTTCTAATACAATCATCAATGACGTTTTTTTCTCGTTCGAATTTTTGGTAATTGTTGGGATACAATTCCCTAGTTTTCCAAGTATATAAGGCCGTTCCAATTCTTTTAAATTGGTTTTGAAAGTCCATTACTTGTTTTTTAACCCGAGATAAGATTGCTTATGTCTTGTTTCTTAGATTACGTTCATTACATCATTTACGATACCTCAAAAACGTTTTAATAATTATTCATAAAACGTTTTATTAACGATTGGAAAATGGTTGTTATTCTGACGTTGAAAGAAATGTCGTTGAAATTTTATTCGATCGCTAATTGGTGGATTCATTTTTAATTTTACTTATGTGTCGGTAAAATTGACGTTGAATGTTTTCACCTTGATACCATGGCAACCGTATTGTTATGATAAAACAGATGAACAATGCACAAATTAACGGGGAGTTCAGTTGTTTTTCTATATTTTTCATGCATAGAATATTATTTTAACACGGCGGAGATACGAAATTCGGTGTTCTAGTGCAGAAAATGACGGGGATCACAGAAACTCGGTGATAAACATTGAATTTTTCATTTAGAAAACAGAAGTTAACTTTTAATGCACATTTCTGCTGCTCAATTTTCCATCTAGCAACATGATTTTCAAAACCATTAATTCTTAGATGCTATGGAAACGAGTTTGCTTACGATGGTAGAAGCAGACAATAATAAAAATCAACGCACAATTAATCTGCGTGTTTAGCTTGTTTTACTGCATTTTTCGTAAATAAATAAACAAAAAACTTTTTTGCAGGTTACAGTTGCAAACATCATTTTCCAAATGTTAAACTGGAACACAGGCACCCAGATGGTCCCAAGTTTTATTTATTTTATTTTTTGTATATCGTATAATTCATTTACTTTTTAACTGTCTAGCCACCTTATTACTTCCAGCAAATAATGTTTCCAGTAGGTTTAATGCACAGTAATAATTAATTTGTTTATTTTAGTTTTATTTCAATGAACTAAATATCGCTTTAACACAATTGTCTTCATTCTTCTATAGATTTTTATTCGCATGTTAAATGAAAACGAAAAAAAAATGCCAGACCTAATATTGCCTATTTTTGATTTTTCATGATCACATGCTTTTATCCTGCTCCTATCTCAAAACTTTTATTAAAAAAGATCCTTCATTTTGACTAAGACTTTCACTTTTTAGTTGCGTATCTCCTTTTTTGAAAAGAAAAAGAAGACAAGTTGATCTTCCACCATCCACGTCACTATGTATAGCGTCGTAACTCAACTCCTATAAAAAAGACATTTCAGCAACGGTCGGCTTAAGAATTCTTATTATGTCTCGCTTCAGTTGTTTTATCATCCCTAAACACAGGGAATGACATTTTCGAGTCTCAAAAACCTACGAAAGGAGTAACATTTCCGCGTTATTACAATAAGCCCTTTTTCTATGGAGTCAGCAATTGTGTTTGGAAAATGGAAATAAGGAGGAGTCTTCCAGTTTACCTACAGCAGCACTTCTTATGTTTATTTACTACTCCCATAAAAACATCCACAAGGCAAATAAAGACATTAAGCGCGTAGACGTTATTGTTTTTGGCAGACGTTTAGGGTCGTTGCGGAGTACAAGAATGTTGGCGCTTTTGTTCGTTTATACAAACTCGTAATGACAGAGAAATTTATTCCTCGAATAGGATTGGATGAAAACCATACGGAGTAATTTCTCATAGGCATTTCCTTCTATCTTAAAAAAGTGTGTTGCTTTTATATACAGGGTGGTCTAAAAGAAACTTTGCCAACATCTACACTTCTAGGGTCCGTTCCAGTTAACCGATCGAGATGCGATTACAAATACAGTTATTTGAAGGTATGCGCTCGAGATTCTGTGTAATGGCAACACAGAAATGCTCACGGTTACGGTTATAGTTACAGAAACTCGAAAATTTCAAATGACAACACCTACTTTTTCCGGTTGCAAAATGTTCAGCACATGCGAAAACCCTAAATAGCGTTGGAACGGTACCGATAGGTCCAAAAACGGACGAGTTATGCATATACAAGAAACAGTGAATATCTGCCGAATGGCGTTCTGTGATTGGTGTCTTGCCTTTGTCATGCGCAAATTTTCTGCGTGCGCTCCGATCGTGTTTCGTTTTCAGAACCCATTTTTTGTGTATGCATAACACGTCCGTTTTTGGACATATCGGTACCGTTCCAACGCTATTTAGGGTTTTCGCATGTGCTGAACATTTTGCAACCGGAAAAAGTAGTTGTTGCCATTTGAAATTTTCGAGTTTCTGTAACTATAACCGTAACCGTGAGAACCACTGTGTTGCCATCACACAGAATACGTTCAAATAACTATATTTGTAATCGCATCTCGATCAGTTAACTCGTACGGACGCTAGAAGTGCAAAAGTATGCGAAGTTTCTTTTAGACTACCCTGTATTATTTAAATATTATATTTTATGTTTATTATTATATTTATTTTATATTTTTATATAATATTTTTTTCTTAGCCTCCATGAAAACTTCGATTCTAATCCTAACGCATATAGTTTTTGAAAATGGTAAATCCTAAACAAACCCTTGAAATACTCACCTTCGAGATTAAGAATATTCAAACGAAGAAACAAGCGTCCTTGCGTAATTTTCTAGAATACCATTAACAACCGAAAGTTGTGTTACAGAATCCTGAATGATCGAATCTAAAGTAGTAAAGATTTGAGGAAGAAAGCTTTTCTATGCGGACTTAAGTTTGAAGGCGGAGCTGGAGATTTGAAGAGAAGTCTAGGACTTTACTCCCTCAGATTCATGCATCTTTAAGGAGTCCGCGCCGCTTTCTCATATTTTATTATCGCGTTTGGCTGCTGGGCACGTCGCAAATTTCAGCAGTCCTTTCCATGTTGCCTGAAGCCTGGATGCAAAGTTAATTTTCTTTAAGGATTCAGAGCAAGAGGAAAAAGTGTGCGGTGTTTGAGGTTTATTTTCTGATCGTGGGGCTTGATTTCCCACAGATTTGTATTCATAATCGAAAAAGTGTTTTCTTATATTTCGAAAGTGGCGCGTAAGAAAGACATTGGCACAAATTTACAATTAATCACGTCTAACTGATTTATAGTCTACAAGAGTCATCGAATTTTTTCTTTAATTATTTACTCTTTAATGATGTTTAGCACTCACGTTGTGAGTTAAAAAGATGTAATATTAATTTTTAAATCAAACTCTTTGCTCGCTACACGCACTTTGAAAACCAAACGCTTTATAGTACAGTGAATTAAATAACAAAGTTCTAACAATGATGGCAATGCTCTATTGAAACAATGAATCATTTATACATTTTGCTAATTATTTAGCTTTATGAACTAATTAAGTTATATTCTTCACAAATCTTTTTTTATATGGAAGTAAAAGGTATGACCTTTAAGCTGTATATTTTTAAAGCGACCATCTTAATTTTTTTACAACAAAAATTGGTTTTGGAAAGGAAAAGACATTTTTAAAAAATACAATAGTATTAATTAAAGTGAGATTGATAAAGGGACTTTGTAACGCTAACTAATGTCTTTATCTATCTTGGAGGAAAAAATTGAGTAGTTCTTAAATGACCTCTTGATTGTAATACTCTTTATCTCGGTTTGATCTCCTAACATTTCTGTATAAGTGAGCGAAAAATCATATTTCTGTGTTTTTCAGTTTTTACTATGTGAGCCAAACAACAGGGATCCTCGAAAATTTTTTCGAATGGAGCCATGAAAAATAAGTTATGTTCTGCAACGATACCTAAAACTAAGGCTTCTGAATTTGTTATATTGTTACAAAATGGGGCATTAATTTTAGTAGGAGGAACATTTGAGGTTGATGATGAAGCTGATGTGGATGTGTCCATCATACGATATTCAATGTTTCTCTCCAAATGTTTCTTCCATGCTGTTCCCAATGTTTTTTTTTCTAAAATTGACCGTTCTTGTTCCTCTTTCCCCGTTTTTGTTTTCTTTTCCTCCCTTCTTAAATTAGATAGATTTTCCATAAAAATAAAATAAAATACAATACAAAATAAATAACAGCCATGGCGAAAAGCAAAGCAGGTGAAATTAAGAGTGCGGAGGTGTGAGGAGGTGAAGAGAATCCAAAGGTTGATGTTGAAGCTAATCACCTGCTAAAACAGTTGGATAGTTGATAGGGAAGGCTGAAAGGAGTCGTCTGCTGGTTCAAGGGGAAATGTAAAAAGAAAGCGTTGTTTAGATAATTTTTCTGACCGCAACCCCCTACCTACACATGGCTGAAAATTTTAATGCAGATTTGCATCGATCTCAGGAATGATGTTTTTCAGTTCTGAAAAGGCGGAAAACTGCCATGTCTGAATAAAAAGACAGATTGATGTATATCGTTGGTTTCCAGCTCCAACTGCAACAAAATTTTTCTCTGTCTCTAAATCTTATTTGTTAAAATTCCAAAATTCTTTCCCAATAAAATTTCAAACTATAAACTATTAAAATGCTGATAACGAAATGTAAAGTCAATTGCAAGCCTATTCGATTCAGAAATTTGCGAAATCGGTTCCCGCTTCGACGAGTATGGATGCCGGTAATGGTTTGGCACCAACATTAAACAATTAGTCCCGGTCGAATTATCCCTAAGGTGCAGAAATTAAACGGGTTGAACTAAATGTCAGAGCGTCAACCACTCAGCTAGGGGTTTTTCTATTCAAAAATTAATTGGTCAGAACCAACATATTGGTACAAACATGAGGTCAGAAACTTGGAAGTCTGGTATCCTATATATCTGTAACATTTCAAGTCTTTCGGATATAAAAAACGGGAGATTAGAATTATCCTCGTGATTAAACACCAATCTACAAACAATGTGCAGTTAAACTCGCTTAATTGAATATCGTTAAAGGAATATCCCGCATTATATATATAAAATTATATAGAGGTGTCCGGAAAACTCACGTGCTTTTTTGTTTACTGTTTCTTCTTATTGTTTTGATGTCCGGGAAACTCACATGCTTTTTTGTTTACTGTTTCTTCTTATTGTTTTGATTCAAAACATCCAAACGTTGTTTCAAGTAGTTATCAAAATGGGGAGACCAAGTAAGTATGGAAGCGAAGAAGAAAGAAAGAAAGCCGACGCAAGGCGGAAAGCAGAAAAACGTCGTTCAGAAACAATTGAAGAGAGAAATTCTAGGCTTGGAAGTAAAGCAGAATATAAAAGGCGCAAAGCGGAAGAATTAGGACCATTGGGACGCCACCAAAACCAAGTAGCAAAATTTCAGGAAAAAATCAAGGAAAGCTTACAAGATGAGACCGTTATACGCCAACATCACATTGGGACTATGGATAACAAATGCGATCACTGTGGAGCTAAATATTTTAAAGCGGAAAAAATCAACGGAAAGTTTGTAAGATGTTGCCGAAACAACAAAGTAAAGTTGGATCTTGCTCAGTATCATCCAAGGCTAGAAGAGCTAATGACCAGTGATGATCCAACTAGCCAAGCATTCAGAAACAACATCCGTGCGCTCAATAGTTCTTTTGCATTTGCATCTATGGGAGCAGATCTCTCTCTCCCCAAAGGAGCCGGCCCGTTTTGCTATAGGATTCACGGTCAAATTTCAAATATTTCAATAGGTAAGAGTTAGCGGTTTTTGATTAGCCGGCCGCTAACCGCCCTCCCCAGAGGGTCGGGGCAAGATGCAGAGACGCGTCCACGTCGCTTGCCCTGGGTAACTTTTCAAATAGGGCATTGGAAAGTTAGCTGAGATCTCTGCGGCAAACATTTGAAACTGCGTAGACCGTTACAACGGGCTGATTTTACTTGTAATGTAATAAAATTTCAATGTACCAAACCGTAGTCATTAGCTTCTTTGTTAAATTTCCCGGTTAATGGAATATCATGTTTCAAGTTATCCCGCATATAGAAATAATTTTTACCAATGACATCGATCTTATTCCATTTCTCAAACTTCTTTTCAAAATTTGTTTTCATGAAATACCATTTTTATCGTAAAATAACTGAATGTGTCTTTTAAGGTAATTTTCTCACTTTACAGAAAGTATGCAATCGCAGAAAATGGCTACTTCTTGCTACGTAAATGAAATATTTCCATTCAGTAATGTTGTTTTCCTTTGCTCCCTCCTTCGCATCGTTCTACTTACGTATCTTTGGGTAAAAATGAAGCGTATGCATTTCAATTGTATTACACAATCTAATTTATAAAACAGGACATCAAAAAACAGACTAGCTTTATTCACAGTATAGTTAACGGTCTAAAATATTCGAATTCCTTCGCAAGAAATAAGTAATATTTTAATTAGTATTTTCCAAAAATTAAGGGCAATGCATTCTACAATAAAATACCTCGTTTTAAATTAAATTTAAAACGAGGTATTTTATTTTAATTAAAGGTAAATAAAAGGTATCTAAGTTTTTAATTAAAGTATTCTTACTTTCAATTAATATACAGGTAATTATAATAGTTTAAATATGCCTACAATTAGTAATTTTATGTCCTATTGTTATTTCCATTCATTAATTATTCTATTTAATAATTGTTTCTCAGTTTATTTGTGATTTGATACATTGTGAGCGTGTAAATGTGGCCCCGGATAATAAAATATCCCGCTTATTAGAATAATTTTTCATGGGAAACTGGCTATTCCATCAAGCGGGCTCGACTGTATCTAAAAAGGGAAATTGAATAAAACTTTTAATTAAAAAATGCATAAACTTTTATTTAGATTAATGATTTCAGCGTTAGTCTTCTCTTAAGAGCTTGAGCTGTTTCATTGACATTAATTGTTACACATTTGCATATCAAGCTGCGGGCATTAAATATGTTAAACAAACGGTACATCTATGATGAATATGTGTGTGTGTATTGTCATTGATGAGACCTGAGGGCCTTTCGATAGGCATGGTACAATTATCTGCTAGTTCCAGCGTTATTTTGCAAATGATTGATTTTGATGTCGCATTAGCATTGTGACAAAGCCTAAATAGGTGCAAAAATAAAAAAGGTGTCTTTTGATGAAAACCATCACAAGAAGTAAAAATGAATGGAAAAAATGAAGCAAAAATGAAGAAAATGAAGCAAAATCAGGCTTCATTACTCAACGCGATGTTGGTTGTTACTTGACATATATCTTAAGAACAGTGGAATTAACCGATTATTTTATTACTAATAACTAGTTAGTATTAACACTAACTAAATAAAGATAATAAAACGTTATAACCGGAATCAGTAAATAAGTTTCAAGTATCACATGAACCGGTTATTACTAATAACCAAAGAATAATACTATTATCAGTACAGTAAAACCTGTGTAAGTTGACCACTTGCGGTGCCACACTCTTGTGGTCAACTTAGACAGGTGGTGGACTTATAAAGGGCGATAATAAATTTACTTTTTTTTACTATTCATACCATATCATTTTCCCCATGAAAATTTTGCTTATTGATGAGGTTTCAAAATAATATTATATTACCATGCATATTTCTAACATTTTATAAAAGAAAAGATTAACTACAAAAATAAATTAAAAGTTTTGGATCGATTTTAATACTACACTATTTATTTTTTTAAAAATCAATCAATCATATACAGCCAATTAGTGAGTCTTAAATTATTCTGGTTGTTACACATAGTTAAAAAACATTAAAAAAAACTTAAGACACATACACATTACAAATTTTTAAAATTACGTTCATGATTTACATCACCTATTTGCTGAAAAAATCTCTATTGTTGTAGTCTGACGCTGGTTTTTAGACTTTACACCTATCACTAAACTAAAAACATTTCACAGAGTAGAATTACTCTTTCACCCTTTTAAAGAAATTCTAGATAAACAGAAAAGAAAATAAATAAAAAAGAAAATTTAATGGAGAGTTACTACTTTTTTTATATTCTTGATTTCTTAACTTTTTGAATGGTCAACTTATAAAGGGTTTCGATGGGCATTTTATAATAGTTCTGGTCAAATTTGAATAATTTCAGTGGTCAAGATACAAGATAGACAGGTGGTCAGGTTACAAAGGGTTTATCTTCTATTTTTGCATAGTATAAATTTGGTTCCAGACAACCGAGGTCAACATAGACTGGTGGTCAACTTACAAGGGTGGTCAACTTTGCAGGTTTCACTGTATAATAATTTTTAACTTCTTTAAATTTATATTTCTGTGACGAATGCGCATATTTTCAAGCGTCAGTTTCTCAATATTGTGCAAACATGTAATAGCTTTTCCAGTCGCATATTATAAAAATTACGATAGAGTTAGACTTCAATAAATTATGCTTAAATAATCATGATGTCCAGATTTCTTTTTTTGATTATTTATACTTAAAATATGCTTAACGTTTAGTGTAATTAGTGCAGGTTATCTTATTTATAAAACATGTACATTATTAAGAACAGGAGGATAATTGTAATTGGATTGGTTACTTTAACCGTCACAAAATATGGCTTGGAAGTAAACCTGCTTGTATCCAACATGTTATACATTCATATATGCTTGTCATGTGAGAAATATTTACTTCAAAGGAATTTAAATGTTCATTTATTTAGAGTTCTTCCTCAATTACGAAATAATTTATTCAATATGAAAAAACTCATTGTAAACTCGTTTATAACAAACTACCTAAGACTACTTGTTTTTATTAGGAACTCGTTCATAACAAACCACCTAGGACTACTTGTTAAATTAAATTTACCGCAAGAAAAGTGGTCTAAAGAATTTTTCAGCAATAAATGAATTCTTCATTTATAATAAGGTAAAAAATACGTTAGTAATACTAAACTAAAAGCTAAGGTAAGAAAGCACAAATAACATTAAAACGGGGAACAGAACAGTTGTTTCGATATAGGTTGGATTCGAAATGCGTTCCCCAGCAACCATGAAATCATGCTTCTAGAAGTTTTATAGGCAGTTATGCTTAGAAGAAGCGTTTTATGCATTTATAATATACTGTATTTTTTAACGTGCATAACTGATGTATTTTTCCTATGGACATTTCATCATCCTTGTATCCCATTTCTAGGTGTCCCTGTCTGTAATCAGCTTATCAGAGGCCTTACTTATTGCATATCTTGGTTACAAGGTAAGTGTTGTTTTGCACATGTACAACTAAGTTTAAATTTTAACACATTATTCCATCCGCTATCCACTTCTCTAAAATATTAATAATATTTATGTAAGGATAATTCACTTTCATATTTCTCTATCAAAAAGGTAACTTTTTTATTGACCATAAATAGAGATTATATGAAAATTAAGGATTCGTGTTTTGAGCACTGAAGTAACAGTTTGCCGCGTGGAGTTCAGCAAATCATAACTGTATAAGGCGTAATAAACTTTGTTCTAAAGCAAACACTGCTACAGCACTAGCTGCGAGCAAACCTAACAGAACATCGAATAATCAATTGAATACCAAAACAGTTACGGTTTTTACAAGTATTTTCCAGACGATAAAATAATTGAACTTGTTTACATCTCAGATAATTTTTCGTAGAAGATGTTATGGTTCAAATTTAACGTTTCAGTTCAGCAGACGATATTCTACCACCAGTTTAGTAACGCTATTCATTTAGATTGTAATATTTCTTTCTTTTCGATAACACCTTGAAGTTAATACACCACATGTTAATGCAGTCACAATTCATTAAATTAGATTTGAAATACTCTCAAACCTGTTTTTGTGTGGTGAATAGGGACCACATAAAAAATCGTATACAAAAAAGAGTCTCACAAAACTTCATGAGTAGCTATAAAAAGTAATTTTCGTAACAGAATTTAAAAAAATATTTTTTTATGCGGTGAATAGGGACCGCATAAAAAATTCTCACTTAGAAAATAATTGAAAAGCCTACGAAATAACTAAGAATTGAACTGGAAAAAGGACGTATGTACAAAACACAAAAAAAAAACCATAAAAGAGCAGACAGCTGTTTCGGAGTCAAAGCCGAACTTCGTCCTCAGTGCAGAGCCAAAATCGAAAAGAAGGATCCGAGGCTTAAATACGGAATATAAGAACCTTATAATACAAAGGTTTTCATTCTTATCTTAATGGTACAGGAATGTGAAAACTCTTTCAAGGACATAAATTAATATTAGATTAAAAAATGTCGCCAATTATCGCATTAGCAAAAAGTTAACTCAGCGACCTAACGAGACAGGCAAGCCGTTTCAGAAAAACCCGAACTATCATGATGCAGATATCCTTTAATGTGTATTTGCAATCAATGCATTTTTGCTTTGCTACGAAAGAATTCCATCGCAATATTCTATTGCACATTTCATCTATTTACATGGAAATCCTCGTGCATTCATCAATTCAGTTATGTTATTATACTTGTAGAATTCTGTACATATGTAATGTGATGAAATACATATCGAAAATAGCAAAAACCAAATCGCCGATAAAACCTACTAATTTCTTTTGATAATTTCGTCAATTATGTTCCTATTTGTGATTGAAGTTTTCATATATCGCGTAAAAAAATCGCACAAATAAAAATTCGCACAAAAACAGGTTTGAGTGTATACTAATCAGCATATTATACTGTATTAAGCTCAAATTATTTTGATTTGTTTTCACCTTGGAATGAAATTTGATCAAAATATTAACTTAGCTGTTAAATAAGGTAAACAAACGTTTCTGCCAATCATATGTAACTCAAATCTTTAAATAACACGTACACTTTTCTGTTTTTACGCGATTTTCTCCAAAAAAATTTCTTTTGCTATAGATTAAATCTTACCTTATTTCCGATAAATGAAAATGATTTTAACAATTAGTTGAAAATGCTTTGTAAAGAAAAAAATGAATTTAAGTATTAAAAGTTATTACAAAATGTTAATTGATAAAAATAAAATTTAAATCTATAGAAAATATTTCATTCCTATTATCTTCCGAAAAAAAAAAAGACTTATGAATTCTGTTAACAGAAGATCAGTGGTTGTGAGTATTAATAAAACAACATTTGTGTATGCTAATTCAATTTATTAAGAACATTCATCACCCCTTCTTCTGAAGAAGTTTCGAAACTCAGATTGTTACAGTGTATTCCTCCGAGTCAAAACTGGAAAAATTAAATGGTAGAATTCTGGATTGCATAAAAAATAACCCCAGTACAACAATGCCTTCAAAATCTTTCTATTCCAAAAAACGTTACTCCGAATTACGTAAATATTTGCAATTCTTCTTATTGAAGATTAAAAAAATATGTTTACCACTGGTATTACAACGCCCACAAATCCAGCTGCCAACGTCCTAACGCATCACGTATTAAATCAACTTCCCTTCTAAAACGGATCAAACCTACCGATCCGTGTAAAAGAATCATCTCTGGAATTGATGTGAATGGTTACGACGTTGACTTTCTGCCATATTCTGGGACATTCGAAATCCAATAAAGATGTTCCTTCCATCTCATCAAGAGATCATAAATTGTTCGATAATTCAAGCTCATACACGCGAAAGCTGATCACACAAAGGTCTATTGGCCCCAGTCAAGTGAAGACTTGGCCGTTGCCAGATCCAAAGATTATTAGAGGCGCTCGGCGCTGTTTATTAACTAAAGTGATGAGAAATGAGTTGATTGTCCATGATGAGAACTGAATTGATTGCTTGAACATATGAGTCTTCATTATGGGAACTTACAGCATATTTGACGCTGGAATTGTTGTAATCTGTAATATTGGCGAATGGGTTCTTGAGATTTTTCGTTGAAATTAAATTTGTGAGACAGCGTATTTACTTACTAAATATGTTCTTGTTTAATTTGTGTTAGGTCAAGTTCATTTAACTTAAAATCGTTTTCAATTTAATTGCTTTCGTAAAAATATAATATTTACTTTATTTTTATTACTTTCGACTTTGTTAAATGGACCAATGAAGACCTGATTCGAGGAAAATATGCTCATTTTTTTACTGTAAATTTTTAGTATACGTTTAAATAATCTTTATTGTTAGAAATCATGGATTGAATTGGCTTCAACAAGCAGGAAATGAAAGCAAAATTATTGGGTTTTAGTAGATTTTGTTAGACTATAATTTATTTAACCCATACATGAATTATGAATTAAAACAAATAATAGTTTAAGTTTTAAGAATAGATCAAAATTACATTTAATGTAATATCTTCCATGTCTATTTTTAATGTATGATTAGGTGTTAAGCCTTAATATCTTCCAACTGTCCAAAGTCTTATTTCAGTCTTTCCACAAAAGTACATTCTTTCAAGCATGTGTTGCAAGCAAAGAAAGAGCAAAGACTCTTTGTTTATTGTATTTTATTTATTTGTTTATTTGCTTACTTTAAAAATAATTTGCTTTATTTTCAGATACAAAATGGACTTAATATTTATAAAAGAAATATATAATTAAATATCAAATATATATACAACAAAATCAACGTCAGTCAGTGTAGAAAGAACATCTTCTACACCTTCTACATTTTGTAGTAAAAATATTTTAAGAGTACCGGAAATGCGTATGAATTTCTAGTGACCTGGTAGGCGACGGGAGTACGTCATGTCCTTGAACACATTTTTAAAGAGTCATGCAGTATGTGGACGAGCGTTGTCATGCGGAGAAATGGCACCTGAGCGACATCATATCATGGGCAGTACAACCAGCGTTAAAATGTCGTTCATGTAACTGCGATCCGTCATAGGCCTTGAAGGACGACTACAGGTGATCGTGTGTTCCAAAAAGCCGCTCCCCACACTGTCACACTTTGTGTGCCACATTTTTTTTTGTTACTGTTACTTTAAAAAGTTTAACACCGAAAATGCAGGGCGCGAAAAAGCGGAAATAATGTGGGGAAAAAATTTCCCAAGACTCACATGTAAGATTCTCAGATGTATGTGATAGTTTATTCAGCAGAAAATGAAAACTGTGACTATACATTTGTATTGGACATAAAATTGGCAAAGTAAATAGAACTTCTCTGTCTTTATAATTTAGTCTACTGCTTTTCCCACCGTACATATACTACTAATAATACATGTTCGTATAAAAGTTTTTTTGCAATATCACCCCAACCCTGGATACATCCAGGGCCCGCTAGATCACTTTCTGTTTACCGGGCCGGATCACGCAGTTTGTGACGTCACTGTAGTAATCTGACAGTTACGAAGAGTTATGCTTTATATGTTTGTATAATTCCTCAAATTCAATATAATATTTCACATTTTGTAATTAAGACGACATAAAAAAGTACTTTTTTCAGTTACAAAATATTGAATCAACTGCTACTATATAAAAAATTTGAATTGCAACTGTGCAGAAAACTACATAATTTCAGTTTACTCTTGCATTACTTGTCCGATTTTATTATTATTATTATATACCTACAGGGCTTTTTGAAATATACATTTTAATATTCAGCAGTTTAGATTTAAAATATTTATTTTCACTTTAAATAACATTTAATCCGTTTCTATAAGATATAACATGACTTGTACACTAAAACATAACGCACATATATATATATATATTTATTGGTTATAAAATAATAACAGAAACAAAATTCATTTATACATATATTAAAAATGCTTTTAATTTGAAAATTTCTTCAATTATAGGGCCATACATGTCATACAAACTGGCCATACATGTAGAAATACATATATTATATTGAGCAAATGTCCATTGAAAATATAGAAAACTTTTAGGCTTAAGAAATAGGCTTAAGCGATCATGGCGAAAATTATTAACATTCTTTTATTACTGTAATATTTTTATGTATGTGAAAGTAAACATTCACTCACCTGAAAACATCTGTACAATAGCCTTATATTAAGTTGAAACTGAGCATCTTATCGTGCACAAACTATGAAATAAAGACAAAAACAAACACTTCGAAAGAAGTTCACTATACGCTTTCAATGGCGGAGACGTCACAGCAGTTGCGTGATCTGGCCCGGTAGAAAGAAGTGATCAAGAAAGCCCTGATACATCGCGCCATTGGAAAAATCGCGTACTTTTCTTGTCGTCAGACGTGTGCGATACAACAAGTAGCTACTGTACTTCAGTATTTCTGACTGCTACTTTTATTCATTACTTAAAATAATGAATGTTTCTTATTTTAGTTGATTCGTTCATAGATTTGTTTTGAAACCTGAGCATCTTAATGATTATTTCTCATCCGTGTAGCTATTATTTTTAACTGTTTCAGATTTCTCGCGCAAATGTTCTCTTTCGGTTTTACTACGTATCAGCTGTGAAAGGGCCACGTTCACGAATGTATTCATGCGTTTGACTAATACACCATTTATCATTGTCGAAATCATTCGTTCGATTTTAATGGGCAATTACTCTAAAATTCATGTGTGAAAGTTGTTCTCCGCATAGGAGAGTATCCCATATGGATGTGATATACTGTTATTTAAAATTATAGATTTAATTTCCATTAACACTTTAGATATTTTAATATAAAGATTTCTGCGTTTCTCAGAAACAGTTTCAAGTACGTACGTTCCATCGCTCTGCAAAATGCAAGGGAAAAATCATTACACATTGTAAACTGACCGACAAGAATTCTGTTTTAATTGACTGATCAGAGTTGTCATCGTTGGATCATTATCAGAATCAAACGGTTACTCTAAATACATTTCAAGTTGTATATGAATTGAGATTTTAATGTGTAAAGTGAAAAATAACAGACTATGCTTAAGAAACACTGGTAACCTGCACGGGCTTGAAACTTGAGGTCCGCCCGAACCCGATCATTTTTTAATTTCTCTTGAATTTCTCATGTCC
>Ga0181466_1000300_pt3 | contig 16478 bp, 14 predicted proteins | sample InSIn4gowninarea_FD_119078 | JGI IMG/M metagenome (GOLD analysis project Ga0181466, IMG submission 119078) | Clean room microbial communities from NASA Spacecraft Assembly Facility at Jet Propulsion Laboratory, Pasadena, California, USA -... ... | reverse complement strand
ACGAGGAAGAAGTAATAGAAGCGATTGAGAAGGCTGGTTTTAAAATCGAGCCGCTCCCATAAACTGCTGCGTATAAAAAGGATAATCTAAAAAGGTTATCCTTTTTAGATTATCCTGATATAGAAATTTAGTTACTACTTAGCTCAGGCAATGACTAGTCCGGACCTTTCGGAAAACCAGGTAATTATTTATAACGCATGGATAGAGCGTACTTTTAAAAAAGGAGTTTGTGTGCTTTAATTAAACAAATTGTGTATTTGGGTATCGAAATCACAATATTGTAACTCATCAGTATTATTTACAAAGACATTTGTTTTATTGGTAGCAATCATAAATTAAATATATCATGAAGAAAGTAAAAGTAGCCGTTAATGGATACGGAGTAATTGGTAAGCGGGTGGCTGATGCGATTTGGCTCCAGGAAGACATGGAACTATGCGGTGTTTGCGATATTACTACTGATTGGCGTATTAAGATGGCCTTACGGAAAGATTATCCGGTATATGCTTTTGATAGCACAGCTAGTCAACAAATGATTGAAAATCAAATTGAGGTCAACGGCACACTAGCGGATTTGATAAAAATTTCTGACATAGTAGTGGATTGCACGCCCAAAAAAATTGCCGCTCAAAATATTGAATTATACCGGAAAGCCGGACTAAAATTTATTGTTCAGGGAGAAAGTCGAGGTTAGGTAGTAGCGAAAAACATGAAACCACTGGCCATTCCTTCAGTGCCGAAAATAATTATGAAACAGCCTTCGGGATCAATGCTACCAGGGTAGTATCGTGCAACACTACCTCCATTGTACGAACACTTACATCCCTCAAAAAAGCTGGTTTGCTTAGCAAAGCAAGGGGCACTTTACTGCGGAGAGCTACCGACCCGTGGGAAAGTCATATAAATGGAATCATCAACACGCTGGTACCCGAAAAGGATATCCCCAGCCATCAGGGGCCGGATGCCCAAACCGTAGATCCGGAATTAGATGTGATAACAGCTGCCGTAAAGGTTCCGGAAACTTTAAGCCACCTCCACTATTGGAATGTACAGCTTTCTAAAGAGACAACCACGGAGGAGGTATTGGAAGCCTTAGGTTCGTCTGCCCGCACCGCATTCATTAATTACTCGGATGGCCTTACCGCCAACAACACGGTGAAAGAGCTGATGCTGGGGCTTAATCGTCCTTACGGCGATATGTATGAAGTCGCTATTTGGCAAGATATGCTAAAAGTGGTAGGCAACGAAGTGTTTTATGCCTATTTGGTAGATAATCAGGCTATTGTAATACCTGAAACCATCGATGCTATCCGGGCTTTGACTGGTATTGAAAAAAGTGCCGTAGTTTCCATGAGAAAAACTAATGAAAGCTTAGGAATTACAAAAGGGCAGTTTATATAAATAAGCATATTATTTATTTTAGGGTGCTTCTCTAAAACTCTTATTCAATAATAGTAAATACAATAAACGGGCCGAGTAGAAAATCCGCTGTATTGAAGTTATACAGAAAGTGGCGAGGTCTTTCCGCCCATTCAATGGGGGTTCAGGTATATGCCCCTATCCCAGGGTTTATAGTTACTGGCAGAAAGCCGCCGATGAATGTGTTCCAATCCGGGCTTGCCGTATGCAATAACCAAAAAATATTTTTCGCTACTACCTAACCTCGACTTTAGCATTTTTAGAAATTAAGAATATCAAGACAGTACTTTTTATGACATTCTGAAATTTTATTTTTGAATATCAAGTAATTTCAGGACATGCAAAAATTAAGAAAGGGCTTTATAGCGTAGTTAAGACTGTTTTTTCTGGTTCTTATTAATGCTAAAATCGAGCTAAGCAGTTACTAAATTTAATTATTATTCTATGGACCATTCCCATCATCACCATTCTCCTGATTCCCAAGGCAAGGCCAAAGACCTAAAGGATACTACGCAAGCGCATCTGGCGCAGAAAACCGTTCATGCCCATACCCATGCCATGCCGACAGAAAACCCGGTTACGCACGGTGACCACGGGCATGACCATCATGCCATGATGATTAATGATTTTCGAAAAAGGTTCTGGATTTCCCTGTTTCTATCCATTCCGGTTATCATTATTAGTCCCATGGTGCAGGACATCATGGGCTACCAACTGGATATACCTTATAACATGTATATTTCTTTGGTGCTTTCAACCGTGATTTTCTTCTATGGCGGGTGGCCCTTTTTGACCGGACTAAAAGATGAGTTGAAAAAAGGTTCTCCGGGCATGATGACCCTGATTGCTATTGCTATTAGTGTGGCTTATGTATACAGTACAGCTATCGTTTTTGGCTTGGAAGGGATGGACTTCTTCTGGGAGTTGGCGACGCTGATTGTTATTATGCTATTGGGGCACTGGATTGAAATGAAGTCCGTCATGGGTGCTTCGCGGGCTTTGGAACTGCTGGTGAGCATGATGCCTTCCGAAGCCCACCTGATACGGGGAGAGGAAACGGTGAATGTCCGGATAGATGCCCTGCAAAAAGGAGATATTATCTTAGTAAAACCGGGGGAGAAGGTTCCCGCCGATGGGTTGATTGTGGAAGGGGAAAGCTACCTGAACGAAAGTATGCTGACGGGAGAAAGCAAACCGGTTCAAAAATCAAAAGAAGACAAAGTAATTGGCGGCTCCATCAATGGGAATGGTTCTTTAAAAGTTACGGTCCAAAGCACGGGTGCCGAAAGCTATTTGAATAAAGTGATTAACCTGGTTCAGGAAGCACAGAAAACCAAATCAGCCACCCAAAACCTAGCCGATAAAGCGGCGCGTTGGTTAACCTACGTTGCCCTTTTTGCGGGTTTCGGAACCTTTGCCGTGTGGCTGGCTTTAGGCGCAGAACTTTCCTTTGCGCTAGAACGCATGGTGACGGTGATGGTTATTTCCTGCCCGCATGCCCTGGGGCTGGCCGTGCCGCTGGTAGTGGCCATTTCCACGGCTATGTCAGCTAACAATGGCTTATTAATTCGGAACCGGACCGCCTTCGAAAACTCCCGTAAAATTACGACCATCGTTTTCGACAAAACCGGCACGTTAACGCAAGGTTCTCATGAGGTAGGCCGGGTAGTTTCTTTTGCCGCGGAATACCCCGAGAAGGAATTACTGCGCTTAGCCGCCGGCGTGGAACAGAACTCTGAGCACTATATTGCGCAGGGTATTTTAAAACGGGTGAAGGCTGAAAATATTCCCATTCCGGTTTCTCAGAACTTTAACTACTTGCCGGGCAAAGGCTTGGAAGGGGAGGTGGAAGGGAAATCGATAAAAGTAGTGGGTCCTAACTACCTGAAAGAGTTCCAGATTACGGTGCCGGAAAACAACGCCGAAGAAGAAGTGGAAACAGTTGTTTATGTTTTTATTAACGATAAACCGGGCGGCTATATTAGTTTAAAAGACCAGCTACGGCCGGAGTCAGCCGAAGCCATCCGGATTTTAAAGGCCAACGGCATTAAAAACCTGTTGCTAACCGGCGATAATGACCGGGTGGCTAAGAGTGTGAGCGATGCCTTGCATATGGATGGTTTTCTGGCGAATGTATTGCCCCACGAAAAGCAAGAAAAAATCAAAGAACTGCAAGCGAAAGGAGAATTTGTGGCCATGACCGGGGATGGCGTCAATGATGCGCCGGCCCTGGCCCAGGCGGATGTCGGTATTGCGGTGGGCTCCGGAACGGATGTCGCCGCCGAGACGGCGGACATTATCCTGGTCAATAGCAACCCCCAGGATATTGCCTCCCTGGTTTTGTTTGGGAAAGCCACCTACCGGAAAATGATTCAGAATATTATCTGGGCCACGGGCTACAACGTTGTTGCGCTGCCATTAGCAGCGGGTGTTTTGTATCAGCAAGGTATTATGGTGTCGCCGGCCATTGGCGCTGTACTAATGAGTTTGAGCACCATAATAGTAGCCATTAATGCCCAGTTGTTAAAAAATCAGATGAAGCATTAAACCGTTCCAAAAACCGCTATAGAGCCTAGTGGAAAGAAAAGTAAGTATTCAATATGGGAGGGTTAGAAAGCTAGCAAAGAAGTTTATTCATTTTTAATTAAATCACTTAAACAATTTAGTTATGCCACAGCAAAAAATACTGGATATATTAGGTGCCGATGCCGAAGACTTACTCCAATATACTTCGCCTACGGTAGCCAAAGAATTGCTGCACGAACCCGGACCAGACTTTATAGACCGGGTCTTTTTACAGACAAACCGCAGCATACCCGTACTGAGAAGCTTAGCTACCTTATTCAACCATGGCCGTTTAGCTGGTACTGGTTATTTATCTATCTTACCAATCGATCAGGATATTGAACACACGGCGGGATTCTCGTTTGCACCCAATCCAATTTATTTTGATCCGGAAAATATCATCAAACTGGCCATGGAAGGTGGGTGTAATGCCGTAGCTACCACCTTCGGCAATTTAGGAATGGTGGCCCGGAAGTATGCCCATAAAATACCCTTTATTGTTAAAATAAATCATAATGAGCTTTTGACCTACCCCACTAAATTTAATCAAATTATGTTTGGCTCCGTGGAAGAAGCCTGGAACATGGGAGCGGTTGCAGTAGGGGCTACTATCTATTTTGGTTCCGAAGAATCAAACCGGCAAATTATTGAGGTAGCGGAAGCCTTTGAAAGAGCTCATCAATTAGGAATGGCCACCATTTTGTGGTGTTATACCCGAAATGCCGCCTTTAAAACAACAGAAAAAGATTACCATGTAGCCGCCGACATCACTGGCCAGGCCAACCACTTAGGGGTCACCATCCAAGCAGATATTATTAAACAGAAAATGCCCGAAAACAATGGTGGTTTTAAAGCCATTAACTTTTCTAAATGGCATCCGGACATGTACCATAAATTAGCTACTGATCACCCGATTGACTTATGCCGTTATCAGGTTTTAAATTGCTACATGGGCCGGGCTGGCTTAATAAATTCCGGGGGGGAATCGCAAGGAGATACCGATTTACAGCAATCGGTGCGAACAGCCGTGATAAATAAACGCGCCGGTGGTATGGGCCTTATTCTGGGCCGTCGGGCCTTCCAACGGCCGCTAGTAGAAGGCATTAATCTCTTAAACCTGGTACAAGAGGTTTACCTTGATCCCCAGATTAATTTGGCTTAAAAAAACCATTAGGCACCACAACCGGTTAATCTAATAAAATCATTCATCCAGCAGACTCTACCCATTGCTTTTAAAGTGGATGGTGTAATAGTAAGTTTTCGCTCTCCGGAAGTTATTGGGTTAAAATTTGCTGTTGAAGGAAAGCCCTTTCTAAATAACATGAACTTAAAATTTAAAGTAATCTATTTCTGCTGCTTTATCATTCTTATAATGCTGGTAGTACCGGTTTCGGGGATGGCGCAAGCTACCCAGCATGAAACCATTTCCAGTAAGGAAATTATTGATAAAATGTTTAGTTCTATCCGGCAGTTGCGAACTGTGAAATTCATCATGCGGGATTGGGAAAGAAGAGAAAACCGGAACCGGGAGGGGGAACAACATATTAAAGTAAATATTAATCCCTTCTGGGTATATGCCTTCATTGCAAAACCGAGCAAAGGGGTGGAAGCATTATACCGTCAGGGAGAAAACAACAACAAGGTCTTAGTACATCCTAATGCTTTTCCTTACATCAGTTTAAATCTGGATCCAAACGGCAGCCTGGTACGTAGTGGCAGCCATCATAATTTATTTGCCACTAATCTTAATTACACCGCTGAAATCATTCGGGATACTTATAGAAAAGTTGGCAAGGATTTTTCAGATATTTTTAAACAGGAAGGAAGTGTTGTATTTGATGGCAAGGATTGTTACAAGATTGTCATTGACTATACGCCTTATAAACTATATAATTACAAAGTAAAGGAGGGTGAAGACGTATTCAGTATTGCGCGAAAACTTTATTTAAACGAGTTTAAAATAAAAGAATTAAACCAATTAAAAGATTTTACTTCTTTAAAAGAAGGTCAAACCCTGGTGCTGCCCAATGCCTACGCGAAAAAGACTATTCTTTTTATAGATAAAAAAACTTACCTCCCTCTGGTACAGGTTATTTATGATGAATTGGGATTTTTCGAAAGATACGAGTACCATGATCTACAGGTAAATCCTACCTTCAAAAAAGATGAATTTACCAAGGATTTCCCAGCTTATCATTTTTAATTCCTGTTCAATAATTGGTAGGTTTTATAACCTTTATCTCCGTTGAACATCAATTTAATTACCATGACCGGGATAATATTAGTAATGTTTTATTAAGAGTATTCTCGATTGCTGGCCTGGTTACCATTCTCTCCGGTTTTGCCTTGTATTTTGTGTCTTCTGGCAGTAAAAGCAGACAAAAGCGATTTAAACAATTGAACCCTAAAATTTAATAAGTAGGGAGACAAAATTAAATTACACCATTATTTGTACAAATTATTGATAATCAATATCATACAAACTAATGACTTATAACTTAAAACTGTCCACTTACTTAGTATAAAATATGCTTAAACAGCTTTTCCAGAAAAATTTAGGGAGCTTTATTTCCATGGCGCTGCTGGTAATTGTACCGGTTTCAGTTAGTTCAACCTTAGCTGTTTTGCTGTACAAATACCAGGATTTGCTTCTAAATTTAACCTTAGGCCAAATAATACTTTACTTTCTGGTTGTCTCTTTAACCATGGCTTTTGCTTTAACTCCGACCACTTTTATCGCCTTACTGACTGGTTTTTACTTGGGTTGGGTTGGTTTTCCGGGCGTGGTTATCTCGTATGCCCTGGCTTCCTTAATCGGGTACCAATTAGCCCAAATAATAGACCAGGGCAAACTACTTAAGTTTATTAACCATTTTGAAAAGGCGGCAGCGGTGATGGCAGAACTAAAACACCAAAGCTGGAGCTTAATTATTTTAACCCGTATATCTCCGGTTCTACCTTTTGCATTAATGACTTTCATCCTGGCCATGATGAAAGTAAATCAGCAGAAATTTTTACTAGCCAGTATCGTAGGAATGCTACCCCGAACTTTGTTTTTCTTTTGGCTAGGTACCCAAGCCCAAGATATTATTCTCTTACTGCAAGATTCTGATACGGGTACCAGCGGTAAACTGCTTTTAATTGCCCTCATCGCCATATCCGTTTTTGGTTTATATTATCTTTTTAACCGTGCTTTGAAGAAGGCTCTTTCGCGAAAGTCTATTCCACAATAGCGCCAGATAAATACAATTCTTTTTTCCCTTGGGTCCTCAAAGCTTCTTGGCTTTTAAGCGCAAGCTATTAGCTACCACGGAAACCGAACTCAGCGCCATGGCCGCCCCGGCAATCATCGGGTCCAATAAGAACCCGTAGAAAGGGTAGAGTACGCCGGCCGCAATTGGAATGCCAATGAGGTTATAGATGAAAGCCCAGAATAAATTCTGCCGAATGGCATTTACCGTTAAACGGGATAGTTTCAGCGCCTTCGGTAGCAATTGCAAATCGGAAGTAATTAAAGTCATTTTCGCCACATCAATCGCAATATCTGAACCTTTACCCATGGCAATACTAACATTGGCCTGGGCCAGCGCCTGGGAATCGTTAATACCGTCGCCCACCATCCCGACTACTTTACCTTGGCCCTGGAGCTTCTTCACAAAATTAGCTTTATCACTCGGCATTACCTCTGCCTGAAAATGCTTTATGCCAACTTGCTGTGCCACCGAAGCTGCGGTCCGGGCATTATCGCCCGTGAGCATATATACTTCAATTCCCCGTTGCTGAAGGGCTTGTACTGCTTTGGCGGAAGTGTCTTTAACTTTATCGGCAATGGCCAGAATGGCAATGACCTTTCCTGCTTCAGCAAAATAAATAACGGTATTGGCGGCCGCTGCCCAGGTATCTGCTAACCTGGAAAGCTCATCAGATAAAGAAATCCCTTGGGCCTTGATATATTTAGGGCTACCAATCTGGTAAGGACGGCCTTGCCAGATTGCTTTTACGCCCTTACCAGTTACGCTATCAAAGCTGTCTAACGCAACCGATGAACCTACCTGGTCCCGTAAATGCCGAACCACTGCCTCCGCTAACGGGTGTTCGGATTGCTGCTCGATGGAAAGTAATACGGCACTTAATTCCATTTGCCGCAAGCGAGCCTCCTCTGACCACACTAATTCTGTTACCACCGGTTTCCCTTCGGTAATGGTACCTGTCTTATCTAAAATCAGGGCGTTCAGGCGATAGGCCTGCTCTAAACTTTCCGCGTCTTTAATTAAAATGCCTTGCTCCGCGCCTTTCCCTACGCCTACCATTATAGCGGTGGGAGTGGCCAAACCCAACGCACAGGGGCAGGCTATTACCAGCACGGTAACAAAAGCCAGCAACCCTTGGGTCAGACCATTGTCGCCGCCTAAAATTATCCAGGTAGTTAAGCTTATTAGCGCCAGCACAAACACAATTGGCACAAAAATACCGGCAATTTTATCTACTAGTTTCTGTACGGGGGCTTTGGACCCCTGGGCATCCTGCACCAATTTGATGATTTGTGCCAGTAACGTTTCACTGCCTACTTTTTCCGCAACAAACCTAAAACTGCCTTTTTGATTAATGGTCCCGGCGAACACTTTATCACCTGCTTGTTTGGAAACGGGTACCGGCTCGCCGCTGATCATCGATTCATCCACAAAAGAAGAACCATAAGAAACCTCCCCGTCTACCGGCACTTTTTCCCCGGCACGCACTAATAAAATGTTACCTTTTTGGATGGTGGAAACTGGTACTTCCCGCTCGGTGTCGCCCTCCACGAGCCAAACGGTTTTAGGCTGTAAACCAATGAGCTTTTTAATAGCCGAGGAAGTATTGGATTTCGCCCGTTCCTCCAGCAACTTGCCTAATAATATAAAAACAATCACCACGGCGGCAGCTTCAAAATAAACGTGGGGATGCAAGCCGCGCGCGTGCCAGAACGCCGGATAAAAGGTATTAAAAACACTGAAGGCAAAAGCGGTACCGGTGCTTAATGCCACCAAAGTATCCATGTTGGCTTTTCCGTGCCGGGCCTGCCGGAAAGCATTGACAAAAAAGTTACGACCAAAATAGAACAGCACCGGGGCACTTAAGGCCATCATTATCCAGTTACCGTAAGGCAAATCCATAAAGAACATGCCGATGATAACCACGGGTAAGGTAAGCAGCCCGGCCAACCAGGTTTTCTTCTTTAAGGCCTGGTAATGGGATTGCTGGGTTTGTTCCTGGATTTCCTGGGCATTTTCGGTATCAATAATCAAATCATAGCCCACGGACTGCAACGCCTTTTGCATATCAGTTACTTTTACCTGCTTTGGATTATAAGTAACCTGTAAAGTCTGGGTCGCAAAATTCACGTTCGCCTGGGCAACACCAGGGGTATTGGCCACCATAGATTCAACGCTTACCGCACAGGCGGCACAGGTCATACCGGTAACCGGCATCGAAACCTGGGTAGTTGTTGTATCCGCTGTTTTTAAAGGAGCGGTTGGAATATCTATATCACTTTTCATAAATACAATTTTGTATTAAATAATATTACAAAGGTAATCTGCCGGGAGGGCAGCACTGTTACAGAATTTAAAGAAAGAGTAATAAGATTTTGCACTATACCCAAATATTTATTTTTACAATTGCTAAATTATTCCTGGTAACTACTTACCTTAAAGGGTTAAATTTTTAATACTGCTATGCGCTATTTTATCATATTATTGGGTACTCTTCTTTTCATAACGGCGTTGTATTCCGGGTTTAAGCTGAAAAAGGACAACCTAATAGCCGTTACCACCATTAGCACTTTTGGCAAACAACCTACTATAACTGCTGATAAAGCCAACAACATCAAAGTGGTTTTTGGCCAGGAAAAAGAGATATTCTATACTTATTCCAAAGATGAAGGCAAATCCTTTGTAAAGCCGCAACGCATCGCCACACAAGATAAACTGGCCTTAGGCATGACTAGGGGGCCACAGATTACCACTACTAAGGATTTTACCATTGTCGCGGCGGCGGCGCATACTGGTAAAATAATGGTATACCGCCTAAAAAACGGGGAAACCAGATGGAGTGAACCGGTTAATATTTTAAAAAACGATACCACGGCCAAAGAAGGTTTTGTGGCCTTAGCACCTGGTAAAGAAAATACGGTGTATGCCACTTGGCTAGATATGCGCCTGGATAAAAAGAATAACATATTCAGTTCCACGTCTCCGGATGGCGGCAAAACCTGGTCAAAAATCACTTTAGTTTACACGTCACCGGAAGGGCACGTTTGTCCTTGCTGCCGTCCGTCTATTACGGCCGACCAGAAAGGCAATGTTTACATTATGTTCCGCAATGAATTAGGCGGCAACCGTGATATGTATTTAGCGCACTCCAAAGATGGCGGTAAAAGTTTCAGCCCGGCGCAAAAGTTAGGAAAGGGCACCTGGAATCTGAAAGGCTGCCCCATGGACGGTGGAGCCATTGCCCTGGATGCAAAAGATAAAGTGGGCACTACCTGGCGGCGCGAGAACACTATTTACTACGCGGAGCTGGGTGCCATAGAACAACAAAAGGGAGAAGGACGTGCGAGCAGTTTGGCCAAAACAAGCAAAGGGAATTACCTGGTTTGGCAACAAGGGGATAATATTATGGCGCTAACACCAAACCAATTAAGAGCGTGTTTAAAAATGTAAGATATTGATAACTAAGTTTTTCTATTTAGAATGACTTGGCAATTCTGCCAAAGCACCCATGCTTCAGCACTTTGCAGGGTCTTTTCATGGTCTTTATCGAGCCTTCTAAAGAAGTTAAAGGTGCCAAACGAGCGCTCGGTAACCCACCGCCATTTAACCGGCACAAAGCCTTCTGCCGTGGGTGGCTTAGAGGTAATCTCCAGTTCTACGCCCAGTATATTAGTGCTTACCCATTCTTTAAATACTTTCTCATACGCTTCATCGGCCAGTATCTTTTTCATTCCGTCTATATACCCTAACAAGGGTTCCACTACCCGCTCGGCCATCGCCCCATCCGCTTTATTAGCGGCATGTACTACCACACCCCATATCATTCCTAAAGTATCGGTTATGATATGCCGCTTGCGCCCATTTATCTTCTTATTACCATCTACTCCTGTTTCCTGGGCAATGAAGGGAGCCACTTTAATAGATTGTGAGTCAATGCTTAACATACTAGGCAAAGGCTCTTTCTTTTGCCGCTGACGCTCTTGCCGGTTCAAATGCCAATTCAGTCTTGCCAGCGTGCCATCTGCTTTCCATTTGCGGAAATAATAATAGATCAGTTGCCAGTTGGCAAAATACTCCGGTAAATTCCGCCACTGCCCACCAAGGCGTAGCATCCAAAAAATGGCATCTAATATATCTCGTAAACTATGTTTGCGCTTACGTTGCACACCAAATATTTCTTTTATATCTTCCCACTGTGAGTCCGTTATTCTTGTATAACAAGTTTGCATAAGTTAGTAAGTTTTCTCTCTTCTATCTTACGCACGGTCTCACTTTTTTATCCCTTTTTTCTATTTTTAAACACGCTCTAAGTTCCCAAGTAATAGGTACTGGTATCTACCCTCGGTTAACGACACTCTCTAACCAAAAAGTACTAAGTGTATGGGAATCAGACGGCAAGATTATAGCTAAGATTTTACCTTAACACACCATATTAAGGGAGTGTAAACTGAACTGTGTCAGTTGTTATTATTGATTATTCAGATGAACTTTGAGTTGTTCTTCAAACATAATGTAAAGCTGTGATAAAGTCAAGCGCCAGTTGTGCAACGGCATGGTCCACTTCTCGGATACTCTTTGCACCACCAGGTATACCAGTTTAAGTAAAGCGGTATCGGAAGTAAAGGCTCCTTTGGTTTTGGTCACTTTTCGCACCTGCCGATGGAAGCCTTCCACCATATTGGTGGTGTAAATAACCTTGCGTATCGCCGCATCATACTTAAAGAAGGTTGACAAATGCTCCCAGTTGCTATACCAGCCCTGCAGCGGAACCGGATATTTCTTGCCCCATTTCTCGTCCAGCTGCAGCAGATTTTCATAGCCTTCTTCCTGGTTGAAGGCTTGATAAACCAGCTTCAAATCAGCCATAAAGGCTTTTTTATCTTTCTCGGCAATATAGCGGAGGCTACTGCGGATTTGGTGTACCACGCAAGTCTGTATTTCGGTTTTGGGAAAAACTGCCGCAATGGCTTCGGGAAAACCTTTTAAGCCATCAATGCAGGCAATCAAAATATCTTCCACACCCCGGCTCTTAAGATCAGTGAGTACCGAAAGCCAGAATTTAGCCCCTTCACTCTCGGACAAATACATGCCAATTAAGTCTTTGCTACCTTGCAAAGTGATGCCTAATATATTGTATACTGCCCGCGTGACCACACTGCTGCCTTCCCGCACTTTGTAGTGCATGCAATCCAGGTAGACGAAAGCGTACACTGATTCCAACGGCCGGTTCCGCCACTCATTCATGGCCGGTATGACCTTGTCAGTGATAGCCGATAAAGTGCTGGCCGAGATATCCATCTGGTACATCTCCTTAACGTACTTGGTAATATCGCGTGTACTCAAGCCCAAACCATAGAGATTGATGATTTTCTCTTCCAATTCGGCCGTCACGATGAGCTGGCGCTTCGGCAATACCACTGGCTCAAAACTGCCCGAGCGGTCCCGGCTACTCTCCAACTCAAACTCGCCCGAAAGGCTCTTGACCGTCTTGCTGGTTTTGCCGTTTTTGCGATTAGCCTTGCCCGCTGCTTTTTCCTCCTGCAAGTGGGCTTCCAATTCCCCAGCCATGGCAGCCTCTAAAAAATGTTTGAGTAAGGGTGCGAATATACCTTTCTCGCCATTCAGCGGCTTGCCCCCATATAATCCTTTGATGGCTTCTTGCTTGAAGCTTTCAAAGTCGAATTCCTGTTCCTTTTCCATAGATAAACTGTGTCCTTAAAGTTAATTTTTTTCCCCTTTTGTAATCTTGACACAGTTTATTTTACAGTCTCCATATTAAAGTATTTTACCTGCTGATAGATATCTAATATCAAATGCTTTTTTCTCTTATTCTTATAATTAATGGAGAAAATGAATAGTAGACATGATATAAAATTATTTAATTATTCTCCTAAATAGATAAATATTGCTCAAAGAGGATTTTAGAGTAGTAATTACCATATTTTCTTATAAAGAATTTACTTAATAGTATAGGAACCAAATATATAATTAAAAGGATAATACCTGTTACTTTTAAACTTTCTGTCTGTTTTAAAAATGAAAATACTAATATGGCAATTGCAAAAAGAGTAGCCAGACAGCAACCTCCTATAAGGTTTCGAAAAAATCCGTACTCAATATTATGCTGAAGCAGTAATGAATTTTCTCTTAAAGCATTGCGAATCTGAGATACAGCTGTAACATTTAGTTTTCTAGCTCTATTTTCATTATTCTGTTCCTCAATTTCTGATAAAAGCTCAATACCTGTCTTATCTTTTATCTTTGAATGGATTCTCGACTTAATTAAAACATCTAAATTATTATTTTTCCAAAGCAAGTGTTCAGTTGTCGGCATTTTTAGCTCGTCCTGAAAAAATATGTTTTGAAAAACCTCTTTAGAAATCAATCTATTAATTTGAACAGATAAAAATATTACAGCAGCCGAAAGCCCCAAATTGGTAATAGTAGGTAGTACTTCATAAATACTTTTTAAACTTTCGGTATAAAGCGGAGATAGTATTTGATTTACAAAAATTAAAAGTGGGATGCTGGTTAATAAAGTAGGGAATAACCTGGCCCGTATATAGTAAGGATTAGTTATCATAAATTAAATATTATCATTTGGGATAGAAAATGTAAGGATGTAATTTATTAGGTGTTACAATCAGCACAAAAGTCGGATAGGGTATTTTATTTAAATAGCTTTGTAGCTCGCTAACTGCCTTTTTATCAGTAGTGCTCAATTTGGACCCTCCCATGGAATGGGTATGCCATTCTCCTACAAAATCTAGCATACCACCAGTCGATTTTCGAATGGATCGTATCATTTTAGGAATACCTTTAACCCCTCTTACAAATAAATATGGAGTTTTAATGCTATCTTCCGGAGCGGTAAAAACTCGGGTAACATAGATAGTCCTTCTGCTATAATCAACCCGTCCAATCAATAATCCACCGGTTTCATTTGGAGTATTGGCACTTAATTGGGAAAACATTTCTTCCGAAGTCTCCTGTTTAAGTCGTACTTCCCAGTCTTTGATATTTTTTGCCTTAAGAATATTTAGCGGACCAAATGTAACTTGGGAAGAATGAAAGGAAACATTATTATTAAGGTCAACATGGTTTATTCGAACAGAACCATTACCTGAATTTCTTGGCTTATTAATTTGGTTTCTTAAACCCGAAGTGAGGGACGCTGCGTGTAGGGATACTGTTTCATCAGCTAAGCGAACAGAATCAGAGCTACAACTCAAGCCTATGGTGATTCCCTCCATCTGGGCATATCCATCTTTTTGTATCTTTTTATTTCTTTGCAACCAATCCGATAAAATGCTATTCTGGATAGCCATATCATAAGTAAGCATCATTAAATCATCCATTCGGGGGTTACGATTTTTACCTTCTATTCTAAGAAAGCCAAGATTGCCATCATCGGCAATCTCCATTCTTGCATAGGTTATCTGGGAGGGCAAAGCTGTATCAGTTAAAAACCTCTCTACGTTATTAGAGGCCGTGGCATCAATAAGAAACTGATGGTCTTGCAGCTTTATACTATTTTCACCATCTAGCAAATCTATGATAGATTTCTTTCTTACATCTATATCTAACGTTTGCCCAAAATATATCTTTTCTATTTCTGCTTTCAGCGCTTCTGCTTTATTTTTCCATAAGCTTTCGGCTAATAGCCCATGTCTAACCAGGTTATGAGGTAACTGGATTTCATTATCAACAAGAGTTGACTTTACCCAACCACTCTTAGCTAGGTGTAATACTGCTTTTGAACCAAGAGCTCCGCAACCAACCATTAAAAATTTTCCAAGCTTAGATAAATCTTTAAATCCTGATATCTCTTCCGCACGAGAAGGTGAATTAGGATATAAATTCGTCATAGCATGTACGCTAGAATCGTTATCCCATACAATTCTTCCAGCCTCTTTGGTTATAGTAGGATAGGTTATAAAATTAACTATTTCCAGATGAGTAGTATGGCCAATTAATTTTCTTGGTCGGGGAAAAACTAAGGTAAAAGGAATACCCGAAAGTAAGTTTAAGTCATTTTTAATATATTTGATTAAGACCTCTCTCAGAGGAATTTGTAGCGAATCCGTCCAGTTTAAAAAAGCGCCCAATTTATCAGGAATAGCAGAGAAATAACGGTGCATTATATTCATTTCTGCCGCCCAAACCAATAATCCGAATAAGCATCGGTTACCAATACCTTTTGCTATTGATTCCTCGTTAAGCTGAATACAAGCATCTTGAATTCTAATTGCGTCGGAGTGCTTTATAATAAAATTTTTGTTTTGTAAAAAATACTCATCAGTATTCTGAAGCTGGTTATTACCTGCCGTATTTAAAAAATCATATAAAATTATTGCAGAACCTCCGGTAGAAGGACTTATGGCACCGTATTCAGCCACCCGTTTGATAATGTCTTCTTCCGAAAACATATTTATCCCGTATCTGGACGTAAATCGAATAGGTTCAAAATCATCACCAGGTCGGTTTAATTCGTCGCAGGCGGCATCTTTTAACCAACTGTGGACGCGTTCAACAAAGTCGGAAATAGAATGCTCCGCAAACCAATCATCAATGTTGCCCCGATGTAAGCAAAAACATGCAGGTTGCTCCGGGGCAGTAGGATTTAAGTGAGCTACATCATCTACCGGAAAATTATTTCTGTTACTTAATGCCGTTGGTGCTTTATAAGGATATTTCGCTTTATTAAGTATCAAAATAATTGGCTCTTCCGGAAGAATATTAATGCCATTTACAGTTCCCCGAGAAGGTAACGATACCGGTAATTTTAGGGCTACAGCTATCTCCTTCTCACTTTCCCAATTATGAATACTTAGGGAGGGGTCGAGCTCTCTTAACTCTGCTATGGCTTCTATTATTTTTCCTGATAAATCTTTCTCATTAATTCTGCCATATTTATCCGTGAATAGAATATCAGCCATATTTCTTAGGAGAACTGGTAACAATGCCAATTGAAGCTATCTTCGTACTTATTTTAGATTTCTGTTCGGATTCTTTTACCGGCCCGTTGCTGGTCATAGTAAAAATTATTGGCTCTAAGGGCTTATCCATCGTTACTAAAAAATTATCTTTTACTTTTTTCTTGTATTCTTGCCGGGCAGGGTAATGAGGTGGGTTATCTTCATCATCAACAATTTGCTTGGAGGATGCTACAACCCATGCGCCATCCATTCTTTTATCCAAAAATTTAATAGCTGCTTGCTGGGGAGTAGTGTTGGCTTCAGG
>Ga0181466_1000380_pt1 | contig 16577 bp, 11 predicted proteins | sample InSIn4gowninarea_FD_119078 | JGI IMG/M metagenome (GOLD analysis project Ga0181466, IMG submission 119078) | Clean room microbial communities from NASA Spacecraft Assembly Facility at Jet Propulsion Laboratory, Pasadena, California, USA -... ... | reverse complement strand
TAAATTCTTGGAATGTCAATCTGATTAAGTTTTTGTCAGAACCCAATGCGATTAGTTTACTGATTGATTCCACAACTGCGTAGTATCCTCCCAAGTATTGAGATTGTTCCGACAAATCAGCGTCAAATCCGTAACTCATCATAGATACAGTTTTCATAACTCCATCCGTTGTAGGGATTTTTGCAACCATCGCTTGTGATGGGTTCAATTGCAATTTGCCACCCATTGGATTGATAACTGTGTTTCTTCCAATTGTTGAGTCGAACATTTCTATCAAATCTCTCTTGGATGTGATGTTAAGTTTTTTAACTTTGTCGTAGAATTTGTCGGCATCGTCTGATTTTCCAGTCAAAATTTCTGGAACATCTTCTGATACAACTTCAACTTCAGCGTTTCTGTCTGAACCATTTGTGTTTATGAAATCGTAGCTGATGTCTGCAATCAAATCTTCATCGTAGAACATTCTCATTCTGTTAGTGTCTGTGATGTCTGCAACAACAGTTGTTTCGATGTTCTCTGCGTCTGCATATTTTACAAATTCTTCCAAATCTTTCTTGGCAATTACACACGCCATTCTTTCTTGGGATTCACTGATTGCTATTTCAAATGGTTTAAGACCTTTGTATTTCAATGGAACTCTATCCAAATAAATATCCACTCCGTCGTGAAGCTCACCGATTGCAACACTCACTCCACCTGCACCGAAGTCGTTACATTTTTTGATTAAACTTGCAAGCTCAGGAATTCTGAAAAGTCTTTGGATTTTTCTTTCTTCAGGTGCGTTACCTTTTTGAACCTGTGCAGATTCTGTTTTAATACTTGTAACTTTGTGGCTTTTTGATGAGCCTGTCGCTCCACCAATTCCGTCACGTCCAGTTCTTCCACCAAGTAAGATTACGATGTCGCCTTTTTCAGGTTCAATTCTCTTGACATTTTCAATTGGCGCTGCAGCCATAACTGCTCCACATTCCAATCTCTTAGCAACATATCCGTCATGATAAATCTCATCTACAAATCCAGTTGCCAAACCAATTTGGTTTCCGTAAGAAGAATATCCCTTCGCAGCTTCTTGTGTGATTTTTATTTGAGGAAGCTTTCCATCCATCGTATCTTCCAATGAAGTAAGAGGATTTCCTGCTCCTGTGATTCTCATAGCTTGGTAAACAAATGCTCTACCGCTTAGTGGGTCTCTGATTGCTCCACCCAAGCATGTACTTGCGCCACCGAATGGTTCGATTTCTGTAGGGTGATTGTGTGTTTCGTTTTTGAACATCAACAAATAATCTCTAGTTTCGTCAACACCATCAACTTGCACGCGAACTTTGATTTTAACAGAACAAGCATTGATTTCAGATGAAATTTCCAAATCGTCAAACTCGTTTTTGCTTCTCATGTATTTGGATAAAATCGTTCCAAAACTCATAAGATTGATTGGTTTCTCTATTTTTAATTCTTCTCTAACTTTCAAATATTCTTCAAAACTGTTATGAATTGCTTCGTCAAGTTTTGTTTTTGCATTGAAGTCAATGTCCAAAAAAGTGTTGAAAGTTGTGTGTCTACAGTGGTCTGACCAGTAAGTATCCAAAATCTTGATTTCTGTTTCGTTAGGATCACGGTCTTCTGATTTGAAATAATCTCTGATGCATTTCAAATCTTCGTCATTCATCGCCAATGAGTGATCGTCGACGAATTTTTGAAGCTCATCATCTTTCATATCTCTGAAACCATTGTATGTTTCGTTTTCCAAATTCTTAGGATTTTCTTGTTTCAAAGTTGTTGGGATGCCAAGCAAACTAACCTTGTGGCTGTCAACAGGATTTACCAAATATTTTTCGATTTTTTCCAAATCTTCTTTGCTGGCGCCTTCGATTTCGTAAACTGTCGATGTCTTACAATCCACCTCATCATCCAAAATTAAACTCAATGTGTCAAGCACACCTTGTTTTCTTTGGTCAAATTGACCTGGCAAATATTCCACAGCGATTGCGTTTTTCATATCAGCTTGTAATTTCAACGCATCTTCTCCGTAGAACACATCATCTACAGATTTTTCGCTAAGGACAGTGTCGACAATTTTCGCCAAATTATCATCGCTAATTTCCAAATCGTATCTCTTGTAAATTACGAATTTATCCAAATCAATTCCAAGTAAGTTTTCAATTTGCTTTTTCTTTTCCTTAGATTCATAATCGTATTCGTCTTTTTTCCTGACATAAACTCTTTTTACTCTAGGACCAATATCAGTTCTGTGATACATGTTTTTAAAATCCACCTTTTCTATATCTTCATAACAAGCCTTAATAACATCATCAAAATCTTTTTTAGAATTTACAATATTTAACACACGACCGCCGTTTGTAACGATTTTGCCGTCGACTTTTTTCGTTCCTGCATGGAAAACAACACTGTCCATCTTGGATATTGTAATCTCATCACCCTTGTCATAACTCTCCGGATATCCACCAGCACTTAGCACAACGCAAAGCGCTTTGTTGTCATTTATTTTCAAATCGACATCGGATAATTTTCCTTCGCTTGTTTTCATCATAATATCCAACAAATCATTGTCGATAAGTTCAAGCACGACTTGAGTTTCAGGATCTCCAAATCTCGCGTTAAATTCCAAAACGTAAATTCCATCATCAGTTATCATAAATCCTATGAACAACAATCCTCTGAAATCAATGTTTTCTTCTTTTAATCCTGTGAGAATTTTATCCAATACGCTTTTTTTGATTCTATCTACAAATACTTCTGCTTCGACATTTGGAGCGTAAGTTCCCATGCCGCCAGTGTTAGCTCCCATTTCTCTTTCGAAAATCTTCTTGTGATCCTTCGCAGTTGGAAGTGGAAGAATCGTCTTAGAATCAGTAAAGCACAACAAACTCATTTCAAATCCGTCTAGGAATTGTTCGATGACAACCATGTTATCTTTTTCAAGTACATCTTGCAGAATCTCCTTCAAATCATCAGAATTATCTACAATGTAGACTCCTTTTCCAGCTGCAAGGCCATCTCTTTTAACTACAACTTTGCCATTTTCTTCCAACAATTTATTTGCAAAATCATAAGACTCATCAAAATCTTTGCTCTCCAAATACTTAGCTGTATTGATGTCGTATTTTTCCAAGAATTTTTTCGTAAATGATTTTGAGTTTTCAAATTCAGCAGCTTTTTTTACAGGTCCAAATATTTTAAGACCATTTTCTTCGAACAAATCTGAAATTCCGTCGCACAATGGATTTTCAGGGCCAACAACTGTGAAGTCTATTTCATTTTTCTTTGCAAATTCAAGCAGACCTTGCAAATCATCTGCTTGAATATCTACGTTTTCTCCGATATCTTCAGTTCCAGCATTTCCTGGAGCGAAGAAAATTTTCCTATTTTCATCAAAAGATTTTATTTTACGTCCAAGCGCGAACTCTCTGCCACCTGAACCTACAACTAAAATTTTCATAAAACCTCCCAATTTTAATGTTTGAAATGTCTATTTTTTGTGAACACCATGCTAATTCCGTACTCATTGCATTTGTCGATTGAATCTTGGTCTTTGATGCTTCCACCTGGTTGAATGATAGCTTTTACTCCCAATTTATGTGCAAATTCTACGCAGTCAGAAAATGGGAAGAAAGCATCTGATGCCAATACGCATCCAGTAAAATCAACGTCCGGGTGATTGTTGGCTATGTTTTCCAACGCCCAAATTCTTGATGTTTGTCCTCCACCAATTCCCAAAGTGTGAGAATCTTTTGCTAGTACAATTGCATTTGATTTTGTGAATTTAACCACCTTCATAGCAAATTCCAAATCCTTCTTGTCTTCATCACTTGGTTTTTCATTAGTAACTATGTTGTATTCGTCAACGCCGAAGTCTTTGTCTTGGATTAAAACTTTTCCGTTCAAGTACTTAATGTCTTCTTTTACTGAATCGTTGTCGAATTTTATCTTAACAAGTCTGATGTTTTTCTTTTTAGTCAAAATTTCAAGTGCTTTTTCGTCGAAATCTTTCGCAGCGATAATTTCCAAGAAAATTTGGCTCATTTCGTCGGCACATTTTTCATCCACAACTCCATTGATGGCGATAATTCCACCGAAAATCGAAGTTGAATCTGCCAAATAAGCCTTGTGGTAAGCTTCTGAAACGCTGTCTGCAATTGCAACGCCGCATGGTGATTGGTGCTTCAATGCAACACAAGAATTTTCTCCCAATTCGTCAGCTAATTCTACTGCAACATTCAAATCGTTGTAATTGTTGAAGCTCATTGCTTTGCCATGAATAACTTCGCAATCTGTCAATTTGCCGTTTACAAATGGGTCTATGTAAAGATTGGCACTTTGATGTGAGTTTTCACCATATCTAAGTTCTTCTTCTTTTTTAAAGCCAAAAGTTCTGTAGTCACTACGTTCTCCAACTTGTTCTTGGAAATATCTTGAAATCACAGAATCGTAGTAAGCTGTCAAACTAAAAGCCTTCATTGCTAATTTTTCTCTGTAAGCTAAGTTCACGTTGTCGTTTTTCAATCTGTCGATAAGTTCGTTATAATCAGACGGATCTGTTACAACCAAAACGTCCTTGTAGTTTTTTGCAGCACTTCTAATCAAAGTTGGTCCACCGATGTCGATGTTTTCAACGATGTTGTCGTGATCACCTGTTTTTAGTGCGTTTTGGAAATCATACAAATTAACCACAACTATGTCTATTGATTTGATGTTTAATTCTTCTACAGTTTTCTTGTGTTCTTCATTGTCTCTTTTGTATAAAATTCCACCGTGAACGTATGGGGACAAAGTTTTTACCCTACCTTGCAAAATTTCAGGGAAATTTGTAACCTTGGAGATGTCTATTACATTTACTCCAGATTTTTCGATTTCCTTGTAAGTACCACCTGTAGATATGATTTCATATCCCAATTCTTGTAAACTTTTTGCTAACTTACCAACATTTGTCTTATCCGTAAGTGAAATTAATGCGCGCATGAACTCTCCTCCAATTTTTTTATAGCATCTTTTAAAATGCCATGTTCTATTTTCAAAACTTTCTTTGCTATCTCATCTTCCGATTTACAATCAGAAATATCCACAGACCTTTGAAGCAAAATATCTCCATCGTCTAATTTTTCATTCACGAAATGCACAGTTGCACCGCTAGTTTTTTCCTTATTAGCAAAAACTTTCTCGTGAACATGGATTCCATAACATCCCTTACCACCGTATTTTGGAAGCAATGATGGATGGATATTTACAATTGTAAACTCATTTATAATTCTCTTTGAAATTTTAGGCAAGAAACCTGCCAACACGATCAAATCTACGTTTTTTGATTTTAAACAATTGATGATTTCTTCGTCATCTTTTGAAACCAAAGTATCCACGTTGAAATCTCTCGCAAAACCAAGACCAGCTGCATTTTTGTTACTAACCACAACAACAATATCGCTTTTGAAATAATTTTCTTTTTTTGCATCCAACAGAGCTTTCAAATTGGTACCAGTACCTGAAATAAAAACTGCAATATTCATTTAATCACCTATATAACTATCGGATCTACTGGATAATCTCCATCAAAACAAGCCTTACAGAATTTGTCGATTTTGTCGCTGCTCGATTTTACCATTCCTTCCATTGAAATAAACGCTAAGCTATCTGCCCCGATTTTTTCACGGATAGCTTCGATATCCATGTTCGCTGCAATCAAATGCTTTCTTGAAGGCGTGTCAATTCCGTAATAGCAAGGGAATTTTACAGGTGGCGATGTGATTCTCATGTGAACTTCTGTCGCACCAGCTTCTCTAATTCTTTGAATCAAATTAGCGCTTGTAGTTCCCCTTACGATAGAATCATCTATTAAAACAATTCTCTTTCCTTTTAAAACATGTCTTAGTGGATTTAGTTTCAATTTTACAGCCATTTCTCTTTCTTTTTGAGTTGGCTTGATGAAAGTTCTTCCCATGTATCTGTTTTTTACCAAACCTTGTGCGTAAGGAATTCCTGTTTTTTGTGAATATCCAATCGCTGATGGAATGCCAGAGTCTGGGACTGGAACTACCAAATCAACATCACATGGAGATTCTTGTGACAAATATTCTCCGCATCTTCTTCTAAAATTATATGCGTTTGTTCCATCTAATGTGGCATCTTCTCTTGCGAAGTACACATATTCAAAGAAACAATGACGTGGTGCTTCATCTGTTGTATACATCGAAGAATTTGCTCCTTCTTTGTCTACGACAATTATTTCTCCTGGTTTAACATCTCTGATTTCAGTTGCTCCGACGATTTCCACCGCTGCATTTTCTGATGCAAACACAACATCTTCATCATTTTTCCCCATAACAAGAGGTCTAATTCCCAAAGGATCACGAAATGCTACAAGCTTATCTTTCAAGCACAACACAACTGCGTAAGCTCCTTTGATAAGTTTCATTGTTTTTTTGATAGCTTCGACGATGTCACCTTTGTAATATCTAGCAATCAAATACAAAATAACTTCACTGTCAATCGCTGTTTGGAACATCACGCCGTCTTCTTCAAGTCTTGTTCTTAAAATTTGGTGATTGATAAGATTTCCATTGTGCGCCAAGCTCATTTCAATTCCCTTTGCAAAAGCCATCAATGGTTGAGTGTTGTAATCGTGAGAACCACCAGCTGTCGAATATCTTACGTGTCCAATTCCTACATTACCAACTAAATTATTCAAATTTTCTTCCTTAAACACATCGATAACAAGTCCCATGCCTTTTTCTCTATGTAGGTTTTCACCGTTACTAACGGTGATACCACAGGATTCTTGTCCTCTGTGTTGTAAGGAGTTAAGTCCGAAAAATAATTTCTTATTAACTTCGGACTTAGAATATATCCCTATAACTCCACACATCCTAGCCTCTCATTCTATTTAGAACTTCTTTGTAGCCTTCTGTCAAATCTCCCAAATCTCTTCTGAAAATATCTTTGTCTAATTTTTGGTTAGTGTCTTTATCCCACAATCTGCAAGTATCTGGGCTGATTTCGTCAGCTAATAGGATTTGTCCGTCGTCAGTTTTACCGAATTCGATTTTGAAGTCAACTAATTTTAAGTTGATTTTCAAGAAAAATTCTTTAAGTAATTCGTTTATTTTCAAAGTTTCTTCTCTTAAATAGTCATATTCTTCTTTTGTGATAACTCCAAGAGCAATTGCGTGGTCTTCGCACATCAATGGATCTCCCAAATCATCATTCTTATATGATAATTCAAAAGTTGGTTGATTTAAAACTTTTCCTTCTTCCACGCCGTATCTTTTTGCAAAAGAACCTGCAGTGATGTTTCTAACGATAACTTCAAGTGGCATGATAGTAACTTTTTTAACTCTCATATCAGTATTGTTTATTGTTTCGATGTAGTGAGTTTTGATGCCGTTTTTTTCAAGCATTTCAAAAATCATTGTAGTGATTGCTAAGTTTAGTTCGCCCTTACCAGCAATTGTAGCTTTCTTTTCACCGTTACCAGCTGTTGCATCATCCTTGTATCTGATGATATATTCATCAGCCTTTTCTGTTAAATAAACTTCCTTTGCTTTACCTTCGTACAATTTTTCCATAATACCCTCCTAAAATAAAAAAATAGAGAATTCTAGATAGAATTCTCCTAAATTTTTTGACAATTATACACTTTTTTATTGGACGCAAAAATAGCTATCAATTTGCCTCTCAATTTATTGATAAGGCTTAGATCGTGATTCGTAAATCTCAAATCAAAAAGCTTTTTTATGAAATTTATTGAAATATCAATAACGCTCATCATTTTGCCCCCACTAAAATAATTTACAATATATTATATCACAGGCGCCCATAATTTGCACCATGAAATGTTAAAAAATAACAAACAATTTCATACACTACATTATTGTAAAATCATTGTAAATTATTTCGCACTCATCTCACGTGATTTTTCCACACAGGCAAGCTGAGCTTGAATTACAGCATTTTTAAGCCCGTATTTTTCTAAAACTTCCACAGCCTTAATAGTCGTTCCTGCAGGTGAACACACCATGTCCTTCAATTCTCCTGGATGTTTGTGAGTTTCCATTAACATTTTAGAAGCGCCAAGCACCGATTGTGCGACGAATTTGTATGCCATATCTCGTTTCATTCCCGTTTGTACAGCTGCATCAGCCATCGCTTCCATAAACATAAACACATATGCAGGAGATGAGCCGCTAACTCCAATCACACAGTCCTTCAAACTTTCGTCGATTACTTCGCTTTTTCCAAGCGAATTGAAAATATCTCTCACGATTTTCAAATCATCATCATTTATATTTTCATTCGGACAAATCGCGGACATTCCTTCACCGACAAGACAAGGCGTGTTCGGCATAACACGTAAAATCTTGTGGTCTGTTCCCAAAATTTTTTCGATATCTGAAATATTAACCCCTGCTGCAACAGAAATCACAATAGCTTCCTTATTAATAACATCTTTGATTTCTTCTAAAACTGTTGGAATAATATGTGGCTTCACTGCAAGTATTACAACATCAGAATTTTCACAAGCTTTCTTGTTGTCAGTAGTCGTGTTCACTTTCAATTCTTCTTTCAAATCGTTTAATTTCTTCTCAGATTTATTTGAAACAAAAATTTTATTTCTATCTATCAACTTTGATTTCACAACACCAGAAATCATCGCAGACCCCATATTCCCAGCGCCAATAAAACATAATTTATTCATAAATACCTCGCTTGATTTTCTTAACTATATTCTATCAGATTTCATAAAAAAAGAGCTAGAAATCAACTAGCTCCAATTAGAATTTATTTGATTTTTTCCAGAACTTCTTTTGTTTTATCCGCATTCATGTGGTGATAGAATTTGCCATTAATCATAATATTGGGACCATCCTTACATTTTTTGAAACAATTTTGAGTTCTGAGTCGAATTTTTCCATCAGAAGATGTTTCATTAAAATCCATTCCTAGCTCTTTTTTCACCGTCTTCAACACTTCCATCGAGCCGTTTTTCGCACATCTCGGTCCAGAACAGCACACAATCTCGTATTCAACCTTTGATTCTTTGATAGATGGAATGAATTTAATAATCGTCTTGATGTATTTTTCATCAATATCAAAAGCTTGCGCTATTTGCTTTTGGTGACTAATCGAAACACAACCAAAAAAATCCTGGCAATTTCTAATAGAAACCTTCGCTCCCTCTTGGCTACCCTTGCCAAAACTCTCCACAGTCTCGTCAAGCTTTTCCTTGAAAATCAGCTCCTCATTCTTTTCTTCACACATATAATCACCTTTTACCTTTTTTCTTATTAAGTTTATTATTAATATAGTTACTTATATCCACAAATTGATCCAGACTTCTGAACACTTGAAAAATTGCAGAACGAATAGCAAAATCTTCGTGAGTTTCTGGCAATTTCATCATATTGAAATGATTTTTCAGAAAATCAATTTTATTTTTCACTTTCGTGATTTCTTCACCATTTGTCAAATTTTCAGAAGTTTCAATTAAAATATCTGAAATGTACTTTCCATCTGAATATTCAGCAGGAATCGTCTTCAAATCATGATACATCTCTTCTAATAAATCCATCTCTCTATTTCTCAAACGCAAATTGTCCAGTATATCTCTGCTATTTTCAATTAAATTGTCATTTTCAATTATCGCAATTTCAATCGCCTTGTCGATGTCAGAATCAAGTTCTGAAATCTTGTCTTCGTATAAATTCACATCCAAATCTTCTACCAGAGATTGTCCGAACAAATTCAAAATGAACGTCATATCTTCGTCAATATTATCGATTAACTTGTTTAATTTATCTTGACTTGTAGGAGCGTAGAAATTGGTTAGCATTGCAAATCCAGTTCCTATAAACACTAGTGCCATTTCATTCAAAATAATCGCTGAGTCAATTCTTCCGAAGGCCAACAAATGTGTCACAATTACACTTGAAGGTCCCAACCCCAGCTCTATCTTTAACAAAAAAGACACAGGAACAAATAATAGCAAATACAATCCGAAAACCCAATTTTTATATCCCAGTTTTTCAAATAAAAATCCTCCAATCAAAAGAGCAATCACTGCAGACAAAGTTCTCTTCAGTCCACCTTCTATCGTAGCTTTTCTAGTATCAAACACATTCAATATTGCAATAATTCCCGCCGCAGCTGCAAATTCAAGAGATAACTCTTGCGAGACAATTATCGCCAAAAGTGAAGCCAAAGCAGTTTTAATCGTTCTAGATACTATTGATTTATTCATAATAAACTCCTATATACTTTCGTTGTATTATTTATACCCAATTTGTGTTTCAAATGGTAATTTTAGCCACAATAAAAGCACCTACAAATGTAGATGCCTAATGATTATTTTCAATATCTATCAAACTCAAAACCAACGTCATTATCATAATGAAAAATGTAAAAAACGCGTATAAAAAATTAGCACTCAAAATATTAAGCTTGAAAAGTGCAGCAATGCAATAAACATATATACTAAACCAGAAAACAAATAGTGACCAATCCTTTTTGTTTTTGAACGTAATTGATTTGTGATGACTAATTAAAATTGATATCAATTTTATAAAAATAAAAATCCAAATCAACAAAAATGCAATGCACGAAAACCATTCATCAGTTATTTTATCTAAAACGAGAGAAATTCCACTTGCCACCGCTACGAACAATACTGCACAAATTCCTATCAACAACGATTTTGAAATACTAAAATCTGATTTGCCGAAAGATTTGTCCCATTGTTTCAAAGTCATAAAAATAATTGCTGGCACTTCAAACATATATCCCAAAAAATTAACCCAAATTACGCTCATGAACATATGATGATTGATAGCAAGAGTGATTGGGCGCCCATCCCACACCCAGAAACCTCCGTTTAACCTTATGGCCACTACATCCAAAAGCAAATCCATGCTCACAATCAACCAACCACTCAACAAAGCCTTCATTATATTGCTGATTGAAAACTTGTTTGCGATTCTAAGCGCACACACGCTGATTCCTCCCCACATCAGGCCTCCGAAAAAGGGAAACTGATACGGATAAAAACCAATACTTATGAAAAAATCATTGCTATAATGATAAATATCTGTAAATCTCACTGCCAAAAGTTCCAAACAAAACCCAGCTAATGCCCCCGAAATCAAAAGACCAAGCTCTCTGTAGTTTTTGCTTTTCAAAATATCGACAACCAAGATAAATACGATAAAATAGCATAAAATCTCAAAACTATTAATCCAGTTCATAATTTTCCCCACTCTTATCTCAATCTGCTACCCACAATTAATCCCATCAACGAAATCACACCGTAAATAAATATATAAATTGTGGCACTTTCATTCATATAAATAAGTACGTAAGGCACGAAAATCACCATAACTAAAAGAGGGTAAAGAATGTCAAAAGAATTCTTCTTTCCACACATTATAGCATTCACAAAAGTTATAACAGGAATTACAAATAATAAAATAAACATTGCACTGCCCGTATCTTTCATTAACAATGTCAACAAATAAAAACAGATTACATTAACCATTAAATATGGCAAAAGCTTTTTAATTCTATTCATAAAATCTAATCCTCTTTTTCACTCAATTTGACCGATTTCAGATGTAAATCTGATTTCAATTTCTTGAAAAATCTACCAATATCATAATTCTTATGAAATGATAACGTGGATTCAATCATCGATTTATCATCCATATCCTCATCAATTATGTCTATCTTTCTAACTTCTACGCCTTCTTCTTGAGTAAATTCATAAAAGCTTTTTTGATTGAAATTACTAGTATCGAAAACCATAATATACGATTTTGTAGTTTTCTTGTTGATTAAATCGCTGATTCCTTTAAGTGAAACCAAAGTTATCAGACAAATAACAGTTGCAATAATTGCCCCTTCATAATATCCAATTCCCACAGCAAGCCCAATCGCTCCTGAAAGCCACAAAGTTGCTGCCGTAGTAAGTCCTGAAACACCATTCTTTTTTTGAAGAATGGTACCTGCTCCCAAAAACCCAATTCCACTCACAACTTGTCCCGCAATTCTTGCAGCATCCCTTGCCCTATCACTAGAAATATCGCCGATTGCATCAATTCCAATCAGCATAATCAAACACGCTCCAACACTGACAATAATGTGAGTACGAAAACCCGCTGCTCTGTTCTTTATTTCTCTTTCTACACCAATAATAGCGCCTAGTACAGCAGCTAAAATCAACTTAAATGCCACTAAAAAAATATCCATAAATTCCTCCTCATATATTTATACCCAATAATTGTTGTGAATAAGTCATTTATGGAAACTAAGGATAAAAAGCGATAGATATTTCTATCGTCTTGTTATTTCTACACAAAAATTTTTTATCGTAAAATTTTGTCTAATGATTTGCCCTTAACAAGTTTATCTACCATTTTATCCAACTATCAAATTTCCTACATCAAGTCCTCTTCGATATTTTCAACGCAGATTGTCTTCAAAAATATTTGCGTTTACTACTTTCACTATTTCCTCACCAATCTCTTTAATCAAATCTACTACCAGTGCATTTCCCATTGTAAAATATCTATTTGCATCTGATACTCCTTCCAACTTAGTCCAATCATCTGGAAATGTATTAATTCTCTCTGTTTCTATTGGTGATAACACTCTTAATCGTCCGTTTCCTGGATCTCTAATTACATGACTCATTCTAGACACGCTAGATTCTGAAGTTACTATAGTTCTTGCCGGTCTATCTAATGGGTCTGGAAACTGCATACTACCCATTCCGTACTTATATTCGTGTCCTGTACGGGATATTTTTACAGTGTTAAATCCATTTTTCAATTTTTTAAATTTTTCAATTTTTTCATCATTTAAATATAATTCTTCACGTTCTATATTTTTTATTATTAAGTCTTCTATTGTAAATTCTTTTCTCAATTCCGAAGTGTAATCAGCCATATAAACATTGCCGTTTAGCGCAAATCCTGTTTTTTTAAATCCTTTTTTTATATAAAATTTATTTGAAAATTCATCTATAGTTTTGTAATTATTTAAATCGATAAAATCAATATCACCAATTTTTTTATTTAGCATACTGCTTGAAAACGGAGGCATTACTTTTAAAAATTCTGCTAATTCATCATCTTCTTTTGTTATTTTTGAAACATATTTATTAAAATTAGTATTTTTTTTATATCCAAATATAAAAGTTCTTCTTCTACGTTGTGGATATCCATAGTCCGCTGCATTTATCATTTTCCATGAAACATTATAACCTAGATCAGATAATGTTCTTAGTATAATGCCAAAATCACGACCTGGTTGTTCACTTCTTACTCCAGGTGATGCTAATAACCTGTCAACATTTTCAAACAAAACATAACTAGGATTTTTTTTAGATAGCACTTTATAAATTTGCCACCAAAGAACACCTTTTTTCCCTACAATACCTTTTGCACCTGAAGTAGCAACTGAGTAGTCTTGACATGGAAATCCTGCTACCAATAAGTCCATGTCTGGTATGTTGTTTTTGTCTATTTTATTAATATCATCATTGCTTATTGGAGTTTGTGGAAAATTATTTTTATAGATATTGTAAGCAAATTGGTTTGTCCTTGATGGCTCATATTGGTTTGCCCAAATTATTTCATACTGTTTACTTGCTCTGGATAATCCAAGGTGAAATCCCCCTACACCCGCAAACAAATCAACAACTCTTATTTTTGAATTACTCATGTTTTTTATTTATTCTTTGCCTTTCTTCATCAATAATTTTTATTGCATCAAGTATTTCATTCTCACTATTTTCTATTGATAATGTCTTATCGTCAATAGCTTCATACATTAGAATCTCTTTATCTTTTAATCGATTATAAATTTTTTCATCTATATATCCAGGCATATAGCTGTCGAACGGTTCTGATGCTGTTTGTAGATAATGATACCTTGTATATTGTTTTTGATCAAGCCCTAAACGATGAATTCTATCTCTTGATTGCAGCATAAATGTCAAATTAAAGTTATATTCAAAATATACTGCATCATGAACTGTTTTGTGCAAAGAAATAGACTCTCCTAATGTTTGTGGATTAGATACCAATACCTGAACATCGCCATCTTTGAATTCGTCAATCAACTTGCCTCTTTCTAATTTATTAGTTCCACCATATACTAGATTCACTTTTATTCCTTTTTCGTTTAAAGAATTTCTAATTTTATATAACGTATCAATAAAAATCCCCCAAACCAATACTTTTTTGCCCTCATTAACGAGCTTTTGAACCAATTTTATTCCCTCAATAAATTTTGGTGAAACTAAATTTTCAAGATTAATTTCTGAATAGGATTCATTCGTTTTTTCTTCATTATTTTCATTCAATAAGGAATTAAATTCATTTTCTGATATTGAATAGATATCTCCATCATCGTCATAGGACATTAATTCTTTATAATTAATTTTTTTATTCAGAAGTGAAGGATTCGTTGAAGCTTGAATTAATCTTATCAATTGCGCTAAACTAGATTTTTCTTTTGTGTAAATATATTCAGCTAACGCCAATTGCTCCGAGCTAGGTGAAACGACTATTAAATTATCTTCTTCTGCAGCTGGCACATTTAAATCTTTTTTATTTGTCCTCCAAAAAAATGGATATAATTTAGTATTTATATCTTCTATTTGCCTCATTTTAGGCTTTAATAAAAAATTAGTATCCCAACCAAAAAACGAATTATACTCATTTCCATACAAAATATGAAGAAAATTATAAATATCTTGATAAGTATTAGGAATCGGTGTACCTGTCAGTACATATTTAAACCTAGGCTTCCTTGATAATTCAAGGGATTTTTTTGCTCTAACTCCAGTTGGATTTTTTATTCTATGAACCTCATCAAATATAAGCATCGTTCTAGTATTTAAGTGTTCTTCTATTTTGGTTAAATTATTTGTTAATGATTCATAGTTAACCAAAATTAAATTGCTAACATCCCAATTAACAGATAAATCATAACCAAAATCAGATGATGTCTGTGAATCAATCGACCTAAGAGTCTTTTTATCTCCAAATACAGCTTTAAACTCACTCTTCCAACTGTCAAAAGCGTTCAGAGGAGATACAACTAAAATTCTATCAATTTTTTCGTTAGTCGGAGCATCAATTCTATTTAAAAAGGCAAATACGCCTAAAACCATGGCTGTTTTACCAGCTCCTGGAACTGAAAAGTTTGCAGCTTTAGACATTTCATACATGAAATATGATGCTCTTAGATGCAGTTCATATAAAGGTCTAGAAACTTCTGATTGAACTTTTTCGGAAAATTCTTTATATGAGATTTTTCTATCTTCAGGAAAATCTTCTAATTCACCCTTATATACGTCACCTAATATTTTATATTGTTCAATAGAATATTTATATTGTTTTAGATATTCAACCACCGCTTTACTTACAATCACAGGTAAATTTTTTCTTTCTGCTCTTTGTTTTGTAACCTCAATAATTCTTTCTATGTCTTTATATGTTGTATCTTTCTTTATAACAGAATTATCATCCTCGAAATAAATAGATATATCACTGCCCAACCTTAATTTTCTATCGCTTGACGTTAATTTAATCTCAGTTTTATCTTCTCGAATCACTCTATCATCTACTAATTTAAACAAGATTAAATTGGTATAATCATCAAATTTGTTCTCATTGTCATCAATTTTATCTATTTCAGTTATACTTGATAGTGACTGATATTTAGCTATTTCTTCATAGGCTATATCTGAAACTTCTACAACTTTTACTCCCTGTTCCTTATCATTCCATAATCTTTCAAATCTTTCCTGATTTGACTTTATTCTATACTGAACATTTTTACTTGAATCCCATGATGTATCTACACTTATACTTTCATAATTAATGTTCATACCACTTTTTGTTTCATTTACGGAACCATTAAAAAAAACTTTTTCATTTCCAGATGAAATTATTCCAAATTTATCATGAAAAATCCCTTTTTTTGTTAAAGCAATCTTTATTTGAGCTCTACCCATTGCAATCATAAAAGCTAAATTTCCTAGTTGTTGTTGTGTTTTAATAGTTAGTCGCTCATTTCTTTCTGCTAGTTTTAATGGTTTGATTTCTTCAAGTAAATCATATCCTGCTTTAATCTTATCATAATCTTCCTTGCTAATTTCTTTGGAAATTATAAATTCTAAATTGCCCCCATTCTTTGCTAATTCTTCCAAACTCTCAGAATATAAATCTAAACCGGATGTGCTGAAATATCCTGAAACACGTTGATATAAATCAGCTTCTTTCAAAAGTGGTCTATAGAATTTTTCAACTAAATCACTAGAATACTCTGGCCTAATTTTATTTTTTAATTCTTCGGAAAATGTCATATTTATATACCTTTATTCAAGCGATATAAAATATCATTAATTTCACTTATAATATCTCTCGCTTGTATATTTTCATCAGCTGTTAATTCCGAAAAATCTTCTTTATCAATTTCATATAATGAATCCCTTATATACTCTAATACTATCAAGGCACAAGTCCTGTCATTTTCATTTTCTCCTATAGATATAATACTATTAAAAG
>Ga0181466_1000376_pt1 | contig 16633 bp, 7 predicted proteins | sample InSIn4gowninarea_FD_119078 | JGI IMG/M metagenome (GOLD analysis project Ga0181466, IMG submission 119078) | Clean room microbial communities from NASA Spacecraft Assembly Facility at Jet Propulsion Laboratory, Pasadena, California, USA -... ... | reverse complement strand
CACAAGTAAAAAGCAACTTCATTGTCTTTTAGCATGCTAATTTAAGTATACAAACAATAAAACGTAATTCTACATATGTTGCTGGCAAATGGCACAGGAGAGATGAACTTGCAACATCAAAAAAAACTTTTTGGGCTGAAAAACCTATTTCTTCTGATTACTCCTAGATTCTATTTGCAAATGACTAAAAAACAAAAATAACATATTATTCTACTTGATATTGTTCTGCCATCTACTGCTCATCAGCTGAATAAATGTTTAAATATGAAAATAGTCGGGTGGGTCAAACCTCCCCTATGGTCAAACCTCCCTAGTTTCCCCTAAATCCTCAGCATAACTATTGGTTAAACAGATAAAATTAGCTACAATTGAAAGAACAGTTTGTTCCAACAATTTTGGCGGGAAAATGGTGAAGTGTCCTATTTTAATATTGCTTCGTTTGGAGTTTTGTTTTGAGTTTTGCTTTCCTATCTGTTCTTCCTTTTCGGACACTTGAATCTTTTTTCGACGCCCAAAAATAAAATAATTCGAAAAGCATTCTAAACTTTACAAGGATATTTTTATACTTATTTCTCGATTAGTAACGTAATTTTATTTTAGGTTAATATTTTAGTACTGTAATTATCAGTAATTCACCTTGCTATTTACGTAATTAAAAATCGAATCGCTAAAATGTCGTAAATGTAAAAACAGAAATTTGCGTTGCTTAGTCGTAAAAGCAAGAGAAATGCAGATTCTCGTCATTAAAGTTTGTAAACATATTGCTTAGAAATGACTTGGTATTTGTTTAACAATTGTGTCGGTTTTTGTCATTCCTGAACCTATTTTATTAAATTTTATACTATCGCTTAAAGCACTGGTAAAAGAACTAAATGTTTTACTTCGTGAAATTCTCTGTATCAAGTGTTAAGAAAAGGATAATCTATTTTAACAGATAAAACACTACGCTTATTTGATCTCTCGCAAGTAGATGTCTGAAACGTTTATAGAAATGTTTTGATGCGTACAAGAAATTGGAGCACCATGTAAAAGCGTTATACGGAAAATTTTAACTTCTGTTAGATCAGGACACGTATATCTATGTCGATAAAAGATTCATTTGTTTTAAATATGGGTAAAGATTCAAATTTCTTGCCGTACTCGGGTTATTTAACGTTGACTATAAGCCATAAAAGTTGCAGTAATTAAAGTTAGTACGAGTACTATGTAATGACTCCTTAGAAAGTTTGCTTACCTTAAGTTTCTAAAATTTTGCTTCGCGTTTGCAATGCTATTAAATATTAATGTTAAATTGAATGGAGTCTTAAATTGAACAGAGAATAGAAATCGATAAAATTCTGAAACCATTCTGAAATAACTATACTTTTGGAACTGTAAATCAGGATTAATAAGATGAAGAAACTAAATTCTCTAGATTACTAGATTCTATAGATTAATGGACAGTACCATGTATGCGAAGTTCAAAGCTGGCCAGCAATTTACTTGTAGTCTAGAAAGTAGTTTCAAATTTTAAGAGTATTTTTAAGTTTGTAGTAGTTTTTTAATTCTTGGGGCCCCATCATTTTAGAATAGATATAGAATATATCAGAGCTTCGCATACATAGCCAAAATTAATGCTTTCATTTAATTTATTGAAGGAACTGAAATTGTGTGTGTTTCAAATTGCTGAGAAATCTCTATTCTCTGTATTTAAGACTCGCAAAAAGTTAAAATGCACAAGTGAATTTTTTAATGTTACAGCCAACTCAAATTCTATGGATTAGGTCAACTTTTCTTTGTTAATGGCTGATACGTTTCATAAACCAGTTCAAATTTTCAATCCGTATATTGATAAAACTATCGGCAGAGTTTAACCCAAAATTAATTAAAATAAAAGTCAAATCATTCGGGGTTTGCTCTCTGTTACACGTACAATAGAATAGTAAAATTTCGAATAAAATACTTCCAATATATAGTTTTTTTTTTTTTTTTAAACCGGTAAATCAGGAAGTTTTTTATGATTTGATCATGTTTGTCTATAAACTGGAAACAATTCTAAATTTGCGTTGTAATCTAAAATATTCTAACCTTTAGCTTCTACACTTAATAGTATTGTTTGGAGTAATAAACATTTAGTTAAATCCATTCTCTATTTTAGACGACTACATTAAATGGATAAGATACAGAATCTGAAGTTGACGTGAAGTGTCTGGATTCAAAGAATTTCTTCAGCCTGCATGTTCATGCCATGCACATCTTATAGACGACGAGACGAGAAGAACAAGTACTCTAACAAGAGACCAATTTTTTTGCAAAGCTGGATGTCTTTGGTATCTCAATTTTTCCTGGGTGGATGCTAGTTCAAACCATTGACTGAAGCAACAAGAAAACAAAGGTAAATTTTTAATTGTGGTTTAGTAAATTTATGTTACAGGAATCAAGTTAGCATTTTAGAATTGATTATATTCATTCGTAGAGATTTTTGCATCTTTTATATTTTTAGCTTTTAAGTGGCTCGAAGTGTTCTAGTGACAATTTTAATGAGTGGAAATGTTCGCATCAAGAACATGTTTTTTAAATTTTTGCAAACTTTGAACTGAAATACGATTTGGCAATATTTTTACGTTTTAAGTATAATTATGGCTTTCGTTTTTCAGGATTAAAGACATGAAGAATATTGTAACAGAATGACACTGTGGACCACACACAGTACTATGTTGTAATAAACCTTTGAATGTATAAGAGTTGGCCACAATGAAGTAGGGTTTTAATGTAACTTAATTTTGCAGCTGCTCACTTATTTTAATGCTAATTTTCTTCAAAGGAAATTTAATAATTTAATAAAAAAGGTTAATTTAATTTTGAATTTAATTTTTATGTAATTAAAACTTAATTTAATAAAGTTTTTTAAAAATTAAATTCTTTGAAGAACAAATCGAAATACGAAGTTTTTATGGAGTATTCAGTTAAAATTTTAAAACTTTTTAAGAATTTTTAAAATTGGAACATAATTTATTATATATAAATCTAATTTAATCTTAAGCACGACTTTTCTGTGTTACTTGGAAGTTTTGGCTTGTGATCTCTGTATTCATTTCAGTTACTGTTGACGAAGAATTCGTTAGTTTGTATCCTTCCTTTCTTAGTGGAAAAGTGTGGATCCATTTTTTATTTTTTCAAATAACAGTTGACTTTTTAATTTGTTCTTTCCTATCACTTCTCATAGCTTCGGAGCCGAAACTTTTTTTTGCTAAGGTCGGAAGGAAATTTAAATGGTATCAAAATTATATTTAAATTTTATATTTTTCAAAGTAACACAGGAAAGTTCTTTAGTTTTGAGCAGCTGTAGCAAGGGCAGTTAAATATTTAATTTAAGCTTAAATGTTTCTTAAGTCTGGGTATTAAAGATTAGTATTCAAAGATAATTACTTTTTAATTTAATTTTTAAATATTTAATGAATTGCTGAAGTGGCCCACTATATTTTGATGTGCCTAGTTGATGTTAATCGTTTAAACAGAGTTCTTTCAATGTTATTGCTTGATTGTAGAAACATTTTGAAGAATTGTACATGCACTTTGTAATCCTATCTGTTATGTATATGTATTATGCATATGTATAAATCATGTTATGTATATATTGTACACCTAATGTAATGGAAATAAATGTTTGAGTTTACTAAAAATGTAGTCGTTACTTGTTTAAATTACACCCGTACTGTCTGCACTCCTAAATAGAAAGATGTTTGACGTTTTAATCAAACGTAAATCAAGTTTAATCTTGCTTATAGTATTGGAATAGATTTTCTAACGTGATAAACAACTTGTAAAAATTTACCGTATGTGGTGTTAATAGGAAAATGTTTAGAAAGTATAAGCATTGAAGTTTAGCGAAATAAATGTCGTTGAATTCTATAATTCAGAATTTAGTATTCGAATGAAGACTGAATTTTTTCTTAATGGTTTTTCTTGGAGGAAAATGTTTCTTTAGCCAAGCTTTTGTAATAGTCTAATTTTAGTGTTTTTCAGATTTTGCTTGCTTTCTAGGCTTTTTACAGTATTTCTCGGCAGTTGATGTACTGAGAACTTATTTTGTAATAGCTTAGGTTAAATGCTGCCCTTTTGATAAGTAAAGTTCAAAGATGGTTTTTAAAACTTGGTTCTAGGAGGTTTAGAAATGTTTTAAATCTTTTTGTAATCTACCACACGAGGTATCCCAATAAATCTTACTGGTGTTTTTAGATAAATGCCCAAATTGTAAGTATTGTATTAGGAAAAGACCTATTTTTAAACGTTTTTCTAATGTCTGCCTCTGGTCGCAAAGCAAGCAATTAAAAGTATGTCTGTTATTGTGTATGTTAGTTACTTGGAGGCTTTGGGGCCTTAATTTCTCAGAGTTCTCTGGATACTGCAATCTTTGTAGACATCTGTGATTCATAAGTCTTGAATCTTGAGTTTAAGAGCAGACTGCTTGCCGAGTTGGCTGGCACTCTGGTCTTCAGCGTAGCAGTTTGCGGGTTCTGTTCCCGCCTTGGGCTTTGGTGTTTTGAAGTGGTTCCAAATCCACTTTAAACAGCAAGTCTCTAATTACACCTAGAGTGTAAAAAGCGACCATTGAGCGACAAACTAATCGGTAATCGGTTAAGAGTTATGCTTCAGTGTAAATTTAAGGCTTGTGTTCGTCGTCTTTTACAGATGGTGGAGGTATGGTTTTAGTGCATGTAATACCTCTATTCGGAAAAAAGCCATATGTCTTGGTCTCCCAAATAATACCTAAAATTTTTAACATGTTTTAAAAGCATGTGCATCATAGTTATTGGTCTCGTTTACTATATAGTCGCTTCACTACATCTGGCTGACAATTATGGATGTTTGTGGTCTTTAAATGCACAGAGGATGACATTTTAGATATTAATTTGTATATACAAGGTGATTATAATTAAAGTTCCTTTTTCAAAATGCTATAAAAAATCAACCACGAGTCAGAATGACTTCAAATTTGGACTGAACATACTTGAAGAAGGGGGATTTGATATGGGATAAGAAAAAAAGTTCCAAAATGTGTCTCTAGATGGCGATGTATGACCTTGTCGTGGTGGATGGGCTTGGCTCTAACAGCACCACAACTGTTAAATGACTGAAAGTAATTTTTTCCGTCATCAAACACGAAGCAATCATGCCCATTGAACAGTTAAGTTGGTTTAACGTGCAACTCATGCCAAAGCCGTCGGATTTCGATTCAAAATTTCACTTCTAGCCGAATCCACTTCCGTTATGCTGCTTACAGCGGCATCTAGTGATACATGTTGGGACGTTTTTCTTATCCCATATCAAATCCCCCTTCTTCAAGTATGTTCAGTCCAAATTTGAAGTCATTCTGACTCGTGGTTGATTTTTTATAGCATTTTGAAAAAGGGACTTTAATTATAATCACCTTGTACTTTGAACACTTTATATTTATTAAACTTGTGCCAATGGTATATAAATCGGAGCGGTACTTAACAAGAAAATCTGGGTTCATTCGAATCCCGGACTAGACAGACTTGTAGTTCCGTTACATAGGAAACTGCAGCTCTTGGCATTTTTATCATAGCCAACGATCATTGTCTTTCGTGAAGATCGAATATTACCTGGTTTATAAATTCCTTAGTCAAAGAATGAGGCACTTTATGAGAATAAGTACCGGGTTCTCGATTCCCTTGATTAGTGGTAACCATGGAAACGACAGCTGAAACAGTGTTGAAAAAATGTTCTCCCATACCACTTTAATCGGTGTGCTTGTCTATCGCTTTCTTTGTAACCCTGAAAAACCTATTATTGGCTCGTCAATCGCCCATTTTGCCTCTTCACTTTACGATCTCTCGACTACTTCCAGGTGAGAGATCTGCACCTGGCTTGTGTCCCTCATAGGTAGATTTAAGAACATACAAGACAAATGGAGTCGTGACGACTCTTACGTGCACCAGCTCTTCGTGTGAACTAGCCCGCGAGAGACGGGCTAGTTCACACCCTTTCAAGCATTGACCTAGGTCCTTTCTACTTTGATTTAGGTGTTTTGTTGGGAGCCAAGCTCTTACCGACTGGTTCAAGTCGGACAAGTGCTTGTCCTATAGTGCTAAATTTTACAATTTCATTTCCTAAAATTTTGCCGCGACGAGTTGTTGTAATGCGATGAACAAATCACTGTCTGTCTGCCGAAAGATCACATGCCGCCTGTAAGTCTACGCTTGTCTGTTGCTATAGTAACGGGACTTCGTTAATTTTCTTTAGGGGTGTTTTTAAGAGAAAAAGAAAAACGTTTCGCAAAAAACAAAAGCTTCTTTTAACTTCCCTGCTGAGAATCGGCAAAGACCGGTTACTATAGCAACAGACGAGCTTAGACTGACTGGCGAGATGTGATCTTTCGGCAGACAGACAGTAGTGTAAAGCATATTTTGACTTTTTCGCGATAGACAACGTGAATTCGCGTAGTTTTAAAACTGTTCCTCGTTTCAGCCGACACGAGAATTTACATCCTGCTGTTGTGTCTTCGTGGACAAAAGTTGGTGTTTTTCGATTTGCTGCAGTAATTGAAAAATTAAATACTTTTTTTCTTCTTTGTAATCCTAAAATATATGTACTGCTGGTAATTGTGCTAAATGAACTAAGCAAAATATGTGATCTACCATTTGCTTTAAGGAAACATGAAAATGTTGAGTATTTTGAAATTTGAAACACAACGCATATTTACATTAGGCTTGGGCGATGTTGAAATTCTCACATCGCGATACATCGTGATCCGAACATCGCGATGTCACGATACATCGCGGTGTTTAATATGTATATGATACATTCTTGAATACATTAAAAAAAACTTTGTTCACTTAAGATCTGTTATTATGAATGCACGTTTTTGATGATTTTATATGCTCATGTTTCTCCCATGTAAGCAAAGTTAAATTAGCATTATTTTTCACATCAAAATATTATATAAGTTTTCTTTATAAGAATGAAAACTTAATATAATTTAGGGATTCTCACCTAAAAGATTCTCAAATGTACTAATGTAAAAAATATATATTCCTATTTTCAGTGGTACAGTAATAGTTATGGCATTATTTTTGTTGTCATAGGATATAATCAGCTTATATGTACCAAAAGATAAAAAACTTCAGTTTGTGCCATCATAAAAATTTTGATACAAAATGTTAACTATTTTCTGAAATGTGCATGACATTACGTATATTTGCCAACTATAAATACATTTAACACATCGCCAGTAAAAGACTTAGGCCGTCAACAACGATGACATCGACTGAAACGAAGAATCGGGGATGGAAAAATCGCGCGTGCGCACTGGCTCGCGCAAGCATCGTGGATGACGATGCTTCTCACCAAAAGGCGCAAGGCGATATTATCGGCGATACATCGCGCATACGCAGACTCCATGAAAGACGATGAGGCGATTTCCAGCGCGGTGCGGTGCGACGCGGACATCGGGGAATCGGGTGTTATGCCGGTTGAAAAGATCATCGCGATGTCCCGATATATCGTCTGCAGAAGAATGATGAAATCGGATGTGCCGATGTCATCTTGACATCGATTTTTCACGATATATCGAAACATCGCCCAAGACTAATTTACACCAATGTTTAAAAAATGTTTTAATTATTTTCGATGTAATGAAATGTTTGTGGTCACCATAGTTAGCGAATTTCATTGTTCTGACCGGTATTGGATTAGAAACTTTAAATATCTGTCTGTAGTGAATACATTAGTTCAAGAATTTACCAGATGCTTAAAGTTAAAGCGAATTATTTGATTAGTAATTAATTGGATATACAGTTCAATCTCTACTGAATTTTCTAAAAAATTATGTGTATTTTTCAAAGTTTCTGATTTGATAATCTTTATGTAAATGTGTTGCCAAATCTCTACTCATTAAAAAATATTGTGTGTGGCTATGTGTGTCCGTTCAGTTTCGTCGTAACGGTAATAAATACGACTAAGATATTAGACATTCTGGAAGAGAAGATTTAAGAAATTTTCACCTCGAAGCCGAATTTTCAATTTTTTAATTTAAAAATGAGTAACAACTCCTTTTTGAATTAATCTGCCTGTTAGTGTGGAGTCAGGCGACAAATATTGCTGAAACGTCGAAACCAAAGATGCAAAACTGAAAATACTTTCGTATCATAGTAATTGTTTACGATTAAAAACTCATGAAACAATCTGTTATCAAGTTTAGTTGTTTTATAAATTTTATTATGAATGTAATATTTCAATACAGCAGGAGCAATTTATTGTGGAGACTCATCTCGATGTTAGATTACTCAATTGTTTATCCTGAAAAGTGAATTAACATTTTAAGGCAATTTGCTAAATATTAAGAATTTATCAATAACGATTTCTGTGACAACAAATTTTTTTATGTTACGGTAAATGTTTGTTTACGATTAAAAGCGCAGACGTAATAACGTATTCTATACGTAAAATACATATGATAAGTGACATAATGAAAAAGGAAAGAAATGTTTAAATCTGACTGAAAAAAAGGCAGAGAAAATGAATACTCAATAAAGTTACGATGTTTTAACAACAAAGGTATTTTAACTTCCCAAAGAGCTATCGCAAAATCCTTGAATACTTTGTAGAAACTGTGATTAAAATTATAAAATCTAATTTAAAGCTCATTTCAAAGAAACAATACGTTTGTCTAACGTTAAAACATGCGTCTCACATAAGACTACATGCACTTTGTTGTTTGAAAATTATTTGGCAGACGAAAAATGGAAATAAATAGCAACAACTAAGGCGCCGGCTGGCGCAGAGGTAAAGCACGCGGCTACGATCCAGTAGGTCATAGGTTCGAATCCAACTGCGTATCCTCTAAAATACCCATGTACAGGCGGGAAACGTGCATGTAAAATCTGTGGACCCGCAATGAAACTCCAGGGCATGCTCATTCAACTGTCATGCTCCCAAAAGCATGGATGCAGGAGCATGCCGTGGCATGAATGAATGAATAGCAACAACTAATGTGGTTTAAATAAACTTATCTAATAAAAATAGAAACAGGTTTACTTACTGCTGGAAAAGAAGAGAAAAAAACTGTTGGTTCAAAGCAGTGATTCTCGACCTTTTTTTTTGTCGCGGCACACTTTTAACGATTTCGAAATTTTGCGGCACACTAAGAGAAAAAGATAAGTTAAAAAATTGTTTCTTACCTGTAATATACTGCGTAAAATAGTTTATGATAGTAATTTTGAATGTAAAATGAAATAATATGTGCTTTAAAAACAACAGTACGTTTATTAAGGGATTAATTACAAGTTAATGACAAGAATACCTTCGATGACAAATTTGAGCTTGATTTTTCTTTTGATAATTTCATTTAATTGTTTACGTTCATTATATTTGGTCGTAAAAATGACAATGCTACTCTCATATCGTCTTCACCATTTAGCAATCTTGATCTTTTTTCGTTTTTATGTTGATTAATACTGAATTCGACTTGAAGCATAAAAAACAGTTTATAATTCTAAGAAGGAATACGTTACAAAACATGTAATTAAAAATATTTTTATGGATTTAAATACATATTCCTGTTAAAATTTGTACATTTTCCTTTTAAATTATATTATTTAATAATTTTAATATATTCATATATATAAGTACGTTTCTTTATTTTAAACTTTACTCGCAATGAAAAAGTGTTTTAATTTTTACTAAATAATTATTAAAGTTTGGCGGCACACTTTAACAATTTTGCGGTACACAAAAGTACCGCGGCACAGTGGTTGAGAATCACTGGTTCAAAGAATTATTTGTTTTCTCGTTCTACTGCCATTTTTTTTTTTTTCACACGAGGGCTAATCAGAACGCAGCCTACTATTTAAAATGTATTCCGAACTACTAAAAGCACCACTATACATTCGAAGAGGGAATCTGAATTAAAGAACAGAGCGACTCAGCCAGTAGTTGGCTGGTTCAGAGAAAACGAGAAAAGTTTTGCTAAAGGTTTCATGGTTATTGTTGGATTCTGATATAACGAAAAAATTAAAATAAGAAAAGTAGAAAAAAGATGTCAGAATTAAGTCGGATAACTATCAGAAACATGTTTTAACAACCATTTAAAAAAATAAATCCAATCCCTTATAGTTAATAAGGCTACAGCTATTCCATCTACTTTTTCTTTAAAGAAAATGAGAAATGAAATCATTTGAATTGAAATTATATTTTTTAATTGCATCCCACCCAAGTCTCTTGACATATGTCTTATGAATTATTTGCACATACGAATTTTTGAAACTATCACTTTACAAGCAACATCCTAAAAACACTTGATAGACTCTGAAAGATTGTGAAGGGGAAGTTGTGTAAAATGAATCTTGAGACGTTTTAATAAATACTCTGTTTTTTGGATATCAAGTTGTAATATGATAGTTAAGCAGAAGAGCTATTGCACTGAACTTAAATTTATCATATTTATTTGTACATATATCTTTGCAAAATTGTATTGCTATTGCTTATCCCCATTTGACGGACTGCTTCATCGGGTTAAATCCTTTACAGGAGATGGGGTGAGCTTGTATTTAAGGGAGCCCCAGTGGGTTGAAGTCCATCATGGCTCAGATTCTTGGATCTCTTACTTTTGAACCAGCTTCCAGATGATAATCCGTCACCTGTCCTGGCGCCCCTATAGGAATAGTTGAGACATGGAGAACATTGGAACCACTACAGATTTTACGTACACCAGCTCCCTTGAGCGTACACGGACCCGCGTGCCAACCATCCGGCGAGAAGTAATCACCCTCACAAGCATTGGCCTCCGGCCTTGCTGCTTCACTTTTGGTTATCTATTGGGAACCGAGCTTCTATAACTGATCCACGACCTTGGTTGTTCTGCGACGTACGTCGCAGTTTCAAGCACTTTCTGCTTCCGGGGTTTTGGTTATTGTGTACTTTCAAAAATGTTAAATACGTCTTTTCTAAAAAAATCAGTCAGTTTTCAGAATCTCCAGATGTTTATCCTTTGACATGTTGTTTTTTTTCTCTTTGCTACCAATTATGTTTTTATTGTGCATAGACGCTATATTTTATGACCCACCATTCGAGTTTATTTCAATATCGCAGAAACCCGATTCATTTCTTCGACCATCTTGATAACTCGCTTGCAATCTTTCTCAGCCATTTTATTTCCTTATAAAAGTTCTTACGAGACAATACAAAGTGATGGAAATGATCCATAAAGATCGTAAATGGGAATAAATGATCTTAAGCCCATTCTATTTAAGCTTAATAAATCGGCTGCTATCGGCTATTGTGCAAGATAAGTTAACTAGGAGTTATCAGCATACGCTAGCAATATTTTCAGATGGTCATCCTAAACAGTCGATTTTAATACCCTGGGAAGAAACGTAAGCTCTGTATCCTTTAGAAACCTTCTTTATGACTTAATCAAATACGTTTATGATAAGATATACTGCTTTATCTTCTACTAAAAAGTGCTTGACGATACCTAATAATAAATAAATATATATATATATATATATAGTGCAATTACATTAAAATCTCATGGAGCTTCCTCAACATTGTAGGCACTTATTCTGAGTGGTCTATCGTCTCATAAGTCGTATTAAAATGGCTTCAATAAAATAGAAGCTTTCATAAGACAAGTTAAAGAAACGCAATACACATTTTCTCCTATACATTAATATGTGCCGACTCTGTCAATATTTACATTTGCGACTATAGATTTCCAGGGTTTAATCAGACTCTCATCTACTCCGTATAAATGTCCACATGTTTTTATCGGTTCCTTTATTATTTCCATATATATTATTAGAAAGAAGCAAGATATCGAAGAAAAATTAGCTTTATGCAGGAATACCTACACGAATTATCGATATAACTTACAATGAACTTTTACTTTGATTTTTTAAATTTTTTTTTATCTTGAAAGCAAACGCTAAGACCTCATCTGTATTTAACCAACTGCTAAAGTAGCTTTGGAAAATGCATTTTTTTGTTCCAGGTTCTTGAAATAATAGTTTGAAATGCCCTTGAACTTTCCAAAGAATGACTTCCAAAATCCTATAAACCAGGTCTTTAGATCCTTATACAGAGTTTTCCTTTATAAAAAGGTTCTCTTGATTTGTTTCAATTTGTTTTTTTTTTGGATTTTATATTCCGTCGGTATGTTCACAGACAAAAGTGCCAAAATGATTTTATTTTCTTCTCCCAATTATTTGCGATGATTTTATCAGATATATTGATGTTAACATATTTGCGCTGGCATCATCATATACAGTAGAGCGTTGAATATCCGGACAGACAGGAACCGAGGCAAAACAGTTAATGAAAAATACAGATGACAGGGCAACTTAAAAGAAAAACACGGCTATGTCAATGTTATAGGTAATTTGTCTTCACACTTTTCCCAGGCTCAGGGCTGGAGACTGTAGTACTGCACATTTCAGAATAAAACAAATAATCGGTTTAGAAATTATTTTTTTAAACTTTTATAAATTAAAATTTTCTTTGAAATTCGTAGAAATATATGTATGTAGAAGTACTCGTAAAAACTATATATACACTGCATGGTACATATTAAAATTTTTTTTGTTATAGAGAAAAAAATAGTCTTCGACGTTATGGTGATTTTTTTTTGTATTCTTAAGAAAATCACTGTTGTTAAGGAGAATGATAGTTTGACACTGGAATAAAAAATAACTTCAGACTTTCAGTCGAATTCGATATAAAAAGGCTTCACTGTATTTAACTACTTGTTATCTGATGGATGAGTGGACAGCACTCTGGTTTCATTTCAGCAGCTGTGGGTTCGAGTCCTGTTTCGTGCATGGGTGTTTGCAGTGGTTCGGAATAATCTTCAGTCACTAGTTACTGGTTAAATTAACCCTCGCGTCCTAAAAATGAACGTAGTGACGAAACCACTATAGTTGATTTTGTCGGAAAACGAAAACACACATTTTCATTTATAAAATATTATTTATGTTCATGTGAAAATATTTCAGTTAGAGGAAAACAGTAAATACTTTATTATTTATGGGCTACATTGTAATATTCACAGTAATTCTTTTATTTAAGCGGGGTAATTAACAAAAACAAATTCAAACAAGAAAAAATATAGATATTTATTATGTTTCATAGAATGAATATTTACATTTTTATGCCTAGCATCACTGTCGGATCAGAGGAAAGGTTTTCGACAATACTGAAATTGAATGTACAGCAACACAGACATTTTAAATTTCACATACTGTTTGAGAGAAGCATTATTCCATAAGACTGTTTTTGAACGATGACATGAAGGTGCGGTGTTTGTAGAAGTGGGCGCACTTTAAAGTTAGGAAAGTTCCTCATTAAAAAACAGGCCGCAATTATCCTTCTCAAAGATTATTTAAAAGTGCAGTTTTTGGAAACGGAAAGTTCTTCCAGTATAAGCATTTTCAATGTAATTTCCACTTTTCAGAATAAGCAATTTCGTAAAACGTTGCTTGCTGTCTTAGGACCTTAATTCATCGCAACAGTCGCATTAGAGGAAAGTTGTACCAAAAGAATCCTTCTCGATTGTCTTTGGAGACGGCATGAGTTGCATCCGTCGTTTGAGAGAATAGTTTTTTTCAATGAATTTTTCTGAAATATTGTAAAAGATTTCCGTCGTTTAAGGGGGTAAATAAATCTTGTAAATAGTTCTGTTTTGAAGTTCTGTCTTTTTCAAGGTAGAATGTGTATTAAATGAATCCTTTTGTACGATAGAATAAGAGCATTCTTATTGCAAGACGGTATACATGGCGTCAGTCGATGTGTCGATGTTCCCAAAGATTTCTATGCGAGTGAAGTGGCTTGAAGGCCGATATACCAAACACACTTCATCTGACTCCAATAAATCACAATTTTATTATTTACAACAAGTAAGAAACAATTTAAAATGAAAAATTAACATTGAATTAATGAGCGAAATGTCCAGCGACCATTGTTTTGATAGATTCGAATTCATTAATTGTTGCCAGTTTCTTTTGGCTAAACTTTGCCGGAGGCTTGATGATGATGATGCCGTATATCGATAACGCGGCAGCGACGCTACACGAGGATTGCAATCGAGTGATGTCTTTGGAGACTCGTGCATTCGAAAAGTCACTTGAAGGGAAAGGTACATCAGAAGGAACCTTCACAATAATGGTTTAAGAGCACTGTCTTTTAAGGCGACAAGTATTTCATTGCTTGAGAGGCACGTTATTCCCGACGAATTCTTCTCAAAGGTTGCAAAATGGACATTCGCTCATTGGACATTTGTGCACCCCATAAGTGGCATGAGAGGAAGTTCTAACAAAAGACCTCTTGCCAATCATGGTTTAGGAGCGCTGTCTCTATATGATTCAAGTGAAAATAATATATTTTTGTTTAATTTGAACGATTTGAGAGGAAAATCGTTCCCGAAGAATTCTGCTCAAAGATTGTAGACGAATGCTGTCTTTGGAGATTCGTGTACCCATGCTGTCTTTGGAGATGCGTGTATCGCATTCGTTGCTTGAGATGGACATGATGTGATGTTTTCATTTAGACGACTTTTTCATGCAGATGTTATTAGCATCGCTAATTCGTCGCCGAGTGCCGCTTTTCTTATCGACGCAGTCGATGAGACCTGCACTGGACTCGTCGGGCTTCGACTTCGAGAGGACTTGTGAAAAAAATTAGAAAGTTATGTTGGAATTCTTTTTTCTTCGTTAATATTATTTCATCGACACCATTATGTCGACAGAGATGTTTCGTCCACAAGACTACTTTTTACTTTCACATATTTCACTCAATCTTAACATTAACAAGTAGGCTTGTATGTATTGACTGTATTGACTTGTATTGAGTGTACTTAATAAATATATTTTAAAAGATCTAATTAAAAATTCACATTCAGTTTCACATTACATATATTTCAACGACAAAATTTTCATTAGTTTGAAAATTTTAAATTTATTGCCTTTTCCATTATAAAATTTCTACTGCGGGAAATAATATTGACACAAAATTCAGGAACGTTACCTGAATAGGACATTTATGTAGACCTTCAAATAATGACGCACGAACTGAGGACACGTTTCATGCAGTGAGTTCTACTTCCTAATTTCAGAATTAAAAAAAGTTGCACAGAAGCAGAACCTTTGGAACAAACACCTAAATATTTTATGAAATTTCCTATATCAGATTTTCTGTCTTTGCTTTAAATAGAGTCAGGATTTCATGCATTAAAATCTTTGATATATGTATCCAAGATATAATTCCTTCTGTTTAATAAAGATAAAATATGTGAAATTATCTTTCACATAAGTACCACACCCACATTTTACGTATAATTTGTTTTCAGAAATTTTCTCTTTTCCTTCTAAAATCACATATTATATGATGAAGTTTCTTTGATCTTTTTGTTGAGTTATCCTTCACCTCAGGATATCTAGACTTTTTTGTACAACCATATCTGCAAAATTCACTACTCATGCTTACGATACCTTCTAATTTCTACTTAAGTGTTCAAAAATACTGAGCACAAATCTGATATTTTTAATTGTTTATGATTTGAAATGCATATACGATTGATTTAAGAAATAGTGTTTTTAAAACATCCTTTGAGAGAAATTGGTTGTGAGAATGGAACTTACCAGCCACAAATGGGTGATTTGGATTAAACAAACAATCCTCGCATCGGACGAAGTCGAAAGCCTTCGAGATCCAGCGCAGGTCTTCCTGACAAACAGAGTATTCTGGATGGTATAAAAAATTACCTCCGTAAACCGTTTTCAAAACGAGGAGAAAGCACCCCTTGCACCTGATCGAAGGTGATGAGGTTGCCTTGGGGCTTGAACGAAAACAACAAAAAAAGTTTTTTTAATTTCCTTAAGATTACAGACATTTTTACAAATCTCAAAAATACTAACTGACATTCAGAGTTGGCATGCAAAGAACAACACATTGTTATGAATGGGTAAACAAAGATGCCTTATTGTATCAATGGACCAATGTTGTTCTTTATTGAAAACATTGTTGTAAACACATTAGTTTCCTTCTTGAACATGTTTAGGACATGTCTTCTTACCCATTAATAGGATCCAGACAATTTATTAGTTTAAAATAAATTTGTGAACGATAAAATAGAAAACACTGTTGATAGTAGAAAAATGGTATTCATATTTTTAAATATTGTTATAACTCTAAAGCTTTAAATACAATTTGGATATGATGACAACAAACCACAGGTCCCATTAAAGCCTTCTGATCTGTTGGACCTCTACATTTTTCGGTTCCATCTGCTTCATCGTCCTCGCACTATACTTGACTATTCGAATACTGGATATTTAATATTATTTCTTCATCGTTCAAAATTGTGAAACTTTGTTCTTTCACGTCACATTGAATCCATTGAAATAAATCTGCTGCATTGAATCCTGAATTTTACAAATCTTCAGAGAAAGAAGTAATTTATCGAGCACCTTCTGAGAAGATCTAGGCCAACTGTGGCTGAATGGCTAGCGCTGTGGTCTTCAGTTCAGCAGTTCGCGGGTTCGATTCCCGCCTCGGGCTTGGGTGTTTGTAGTGGTTCGGAATCCACTTTAAGCAGTAGGTCTCGGTCTAATTAGCCTTCGTGTGCAAAAAATGACCGTAC
>Ga0181466_1000311_pt1 | contig 16684 bp, 15 predicted proteins | sample InSIn4gowninarea_FD_119078 | JGI IMG/M metagenome (GOLD analysis project Ga0181466, IMG submission 119078) | Clean room microbial communities from NASA Spacecraft Assembly Facility at Jet Propulsion Laboratory, Pasadena, California, USA -... ... | reverse complement strand
CACGAGAAATTCGTCATCCCTACGCAGGTCCGTAACTATTTTTTCTATATGGCGTTTTAAATCCACTAAAATCGAGATCTTTTATATAAAAAGAGGGGACTAAAGCGTCCCCTCTTTTCGGATTTTTTTACATTTCAGATGCAAATCTAACATATAAATTTCTCACATCCAAATGATGATCAAAGATTTATGAGGAAGGCGGAGCCAGTTTAAAAAAGGTCATCTGAACTAATTTTTCCGTAAAAAAAGAACGGATGGTTTATTTATGGACTTATAAATGTACGGATACGAGGAGCCTTTCACCTGGCAGTCAGGAAGAGAAGTGCGTTTAAGCTTTCTTTATTCTTTTTTGAATCTGTTTACATTTAATAATAACTTTACACGCCAATAACTAAATTTGCCTGATGCTAAAAGATCTAAAGGTTTATAATACATTAACGAAATCTAAAGAACTGTTTACCCCTATCAATGCTCCTTATGTGGGCATGTATGTTTGTGGTCCTACTGTTTATAACGATGTCCACCTGGGGAATGTCCGAACCTTTATGAGTTTTGATGTTATTTTCCGTTACTTACAATATCTGGGATACAAAGTACGCTATGTAAGAAACATCACGGACGTGGGGCACCTTGAAAACGATGCAGATCAGGGCGAGGATAAAATCGCAAAAAAAGCGAGATTAGATAATCTGGAGCCGATGGAGGTTGTACAAAGGTATACCAATGGGTTTCATCAGGTTTCAGAAATGTTTAACATTCTGCCCCCGAGTATTGAACCTACGGCTACAGGCCACATTCAGGAGCAGATAGAAATGACGAAGCTATTAATTGAAAAAGGACTCGCTTATGAAGTCAATGGCTCTGTTTACTTCGATGTGAATAAGTACAACGAGAATCAACATTATGGAAGACTTTCCGGCAGAGTACTCGAAGAGCTGGTTGCCAGCGAAAGAGAGTTGGATGCCCAGGATGAAAAGAGAAACAAAGTAGATTTTGCTTTGTGGAAAAAGGCTTCACCTCAGCACATTATGAAATGGAATTCGCCCTGGGGCATGGGTTTTCCGGGATGGCATCTGGAATGTTCTGTGATGAGCACAAAATATTTAGGGGAAACTTTTGATATACACGGAGGAGGAATGGACTTGAAATTTCCTCATCACGAATGCGAGATCGCGCAATGTGTGGGCGTTCACGGCAAAGAGCCTGCTAAATTCTGGCTCCATACCAATATGCTGACTGTAAATGGCCAAAAAATGAGCAAATCTCTGGGTAACTCCTTTCTCCCTGCTCAATTGATTACAGGGGACCATCATTTATTAGATCAGGCCTACAGCCCTATGACTGTCCGATTTTTTATGCTTCAGTCGCATTATTCCAGTACACTTGATTTCTCTAATGAGGCTCTCAAGGCCGCTCAAAAGGGCTATAAAAAAATAATAAATGGGCTTCAGCTCGTGAAGAGATTGAAGCCAGGCTTCTCAGAAGGTGCTCCAACGGACGAAAAGAGCGTCGAGCAGATCAAGCAGCTTTGTGACAATTGCCATAGAGCAATGAATGATGATTTCAATACCGCACTGGCTATCGGACATTTGTTTAATCTGTTGAAGAAAATTAATTCTCTTCACACAGGAAGCCTTGCGCCTGATGCTATAGGGGAATCAGCTTTTTCAAAACTAAAAGAAACGTATATCACTTTTGTTGAAGATATCCTTGGGCTGAAGGAGGAAACACCGGCATCCGGCCACCAGTTAATTGAAGCTTTGTTGTCTGTATACAAGAAAGCTAAGGCAGATAAAAATTATGAAACAGTCGATTTTTTGAGACAGGAATTAAAACAAATAGGAATAATTGTGAAAGACATGAAAACAGGGATAGACTGGGCCTATGAAGAATAAATCATTATTCATTCTGCTCGTTATTTGTATCATCCAGGGGGCCTGTAATGGTGGGAGAGAAAAAGAGACGGAAAATTCAGATATCCTGGAAGAACCAAAGGCCGCTGTAAACCCGCCTCCGTTTAATAGCGATTCTGCATATTATTTCATAGAACAGCAGGTTGATTTTGGACCTCGGGTTCCAAATACTGTTTCCCATAAAAAAACCGGTGATTTTCTTGTCGAAACGCTAAGTCGGTATGGGGCAAAAGTAGTTGAGCAGACTTTTGAAGCGGAGGCATTTGACGGCACGAAACTCTATTTAAGAAATATAATAGGCAGCTATAACTTAGAAGCCAGAAAAAGAATTTTATTAGCCGCTCATTGGGACACTCGCCCTTTTGCGGATAAAGATACTAAAGATGAGAACCTGCCGATAGAGGGGGCAAATGATGGTGGAAGTGGCGTAGCGGTTTTATTAGAGTTTGCAAGAATATTTAAAGATTCGCTGCCTGAAGTAGGGATTGATATTATTTTATTTGATGGCGAAGATTACGGCGAACCTGACAGCTTCAAAGGAAACCTAAGCCGGGGCGAAATTTATTGGTGTCTCGGCTCCCAATATTGGTCTGAAAATCCGCACATCCCAGGATATAGTGCTTACTATGGGATTCTTTTGGACATGGTAGGAGCAAAAGACGCAGCATTTTATCAGGAGGGGATCTCCATGCATTATGCTCCTAAAGTTGTCGAAAAGGTATGGAATACTGCTGCCAATTTAGGCTATCGTCAATATTTCGTTCCTTCAAAAACAGGAATGATCACTGATGACCACGTATTTATTAATGAGAAGGCTCAAATCCCAACTATCGATATTATCCAATACGGGCCCGATAATGCAGGTGTCTTTTTTGGCGATTACCACCACACGCACAGAGACAATATGGATATCATATCAAAGGAAACTCTGAAAGCTGTTGGAGAGACAGTTTTGCATGTGATTTATAATGAGTAGGAGGTTGAATGCACACCATTATTGATGCCGAATGGTCTGGTTTAGTTTTGATGAAGTCCCTGAGCCAGGCGAAAAAGTGCCTTTCATAAGACCTATGTTCCACCTTTCCGTTTTTATCTGAAAGCTTTATGCAAATACACTGCCTGTTGAACAAACAGGCGGTGTATTTAATCGTTTTCCTTTGCATTCTACTAAGGTACGGATCGAGTGGAGGAATTCGGGAATCGATTTCCGGAAGCCTTCGTCCGAGGCCGATCGTGGTCTGAGGAACCACAGAAAATGCCAGGTTTAGAAATTTAAAATTGTAAAATCCTTAAGACCATCTAGTCATTTAGGCTAATCTTTAAGATGTTGCCTGTACCGCCGTTCCCCTCATTTGAAATGAATATTTCTCCTGTGCTGTTGAAAGTCAGCCCTTCTGCCTGGGGAAAGTTTTTCTCATCCAATTGGACGACAGAATTTATCTTGCCAGTTCTATCCATTATCAGAAGTTTTGAGCTTGGCCCGTCAGTAAGGTATATCTCTCCAGTGGCGGGATTAATGCCGATTTCTGAAGGGCGAAATCTTTTACTTTTCTTTTTTTCCTTCCCATCAGACAACAGCGGATCGTTCAAATCAATTTTAAATTTTGGTTCTTTGGTCATTGACTTTGAATCAAGATCAAAAGCATATATCCCTTTTGAATTCTCATTTTTCTTATCACCATCTTTGACCGCCAACAAAAGTTGATTGTCGCGGTCGTCATAAACAAGACCTTCTACGTTGTCATCTTCGGTCAGGTGAGTATCAAATTCTGATACCTCTGGTTTCTCACCATCCCAATTTTCAACCTGATAGATCTTTCCGTCACTTCTTACCACATAAACTGTGTTTTCTACGAGTGCTATTCCCTCGTAGTCTCCGGTGCCGGCAAAAGGAATTTCCTTTTCAATTTGTGAAGTTTGAGTATTGTAGACAAAAATCTTTCCATCTTCATCCTGAACACAGGCGAAAAGATTATCGCTGATCAATACTATGCCGGAAACTTCCTTCAGGATCTCTGGTAATTCCCATTTTTCTTCAATATTTATTTCTACAGGATTAACATCGGATGCTTCTTGTTGTATATGCTGAGATTCATTTTCACCATTGCCCTTTGAAGTACATGAGAAAAAAGTAAAGATCAACAGAAAAAAGGTATACAAATGTCTTGGGTTTTTCATCGTAAAAAAGTGATTAGTAATAATTTAAAAAAAAATTGGCGTGTTGATGTTCTTTGTATATGCCCATTGTGTGGACCGGATTTATTTCTAATCCTTGGTCTTACACAACAGGCTTTAATTTGGTTCGTATTCGCGTCCGGATATTAGTCCCAATAAGAGAAACTCTTCTCCTCTTGTCCATTGGCAGCAAACACTACTTCTTTGTCTTTGAATGTACTGTCAAATTCGACCTGGTAGTAAACCGCTCCGTCTTTTTCGATTTTTTCAACCTCATCCAGTTGTAGATCAGAAAAATTAGCGTTAATTCCGGACGTAACTGCATCTGGAAGATCCTCTTTGGTAATTTCCTCCTTTTGCATGAGTATTTCCCCCGAGCTATTGATCAGGAGCGCATAATCTACGTTATTGATTTCAAAGTCTACTTCAAAATCCTTGTCTCTCATTTCCCAATCTACTTCTTTTGCATCCGCGTATTTGCTGGCAAAAGCATTTTTCACAACAGAGGGTACTTCACTTTCTGCAATATCTTTGTCTCCGGGTAATAAACTACAGCTCATTAAACCTATGGCAGTAAATGTTAAAATAATGAATTTCATCTTTTTAAAAGTTTTAATAGTTAAAAAATTTGTTTTGGTACAAATGTCCTAAGCAAAACAGGAAACAATTGGGAATAAAATATTTACATCTGCGAACTTCAAAAGTTTATGGAGATAATATGCTTGTCATGATATCTATAGGACACGGTAAAACCGTATAGCTCTGAAATAGCTTTTACGATGGAAAGTCCAAGGCCGGTATTTAAAGTAGATGACTTTCCTTTTTGGAACCTTTCAAAGATCTTTCGACCGTCCAAGGGTTCAGGATTACCAGAATTTGCGACGGAAATTATTTTTTCGCCCACCATGATTTCCACATTGCCACCCGAATGATTATGGAGAATGGAATTTTTAATGATATTGGTGATTAGTATTCGTGCAAGTTCAGGATGCATCCGAATCAGGCATCGTCCTGTTTCCCGAAATGAAACGGAGATATTTTTAAATTTTGCCTGTTCGTAAAAATCTTCGATCACCTGAGCCACAAGGGTGTTAAAGTCTACTTCAGGACTTTCAGAAAATTGTTTGTTATTAATCTTTGAAAGCAGCAATAGCGACTTATTCAACTGGGTCATTCGCAGCAAGTTATTCATCACCGAAGCAATGATCGCAAGATTTTCCGGGTCATGTTCAAAGTTTTCTACCAGTAGCTCCAATTTATTGAGACTAATTCCCAAAGGCGTCTGTAATTCATGCGAGGCATTTTCTATAAACTGCTTTTGATCATCATAAACCGCTGTATTTCGCTCAATTAGCTTTTTAACACTTTCGTTGAGCAGACTGAATTCCTCTATTTTGGTATCAAATTTCTTTATTGGAACGGGTTTATCTAACCTAAACGTTTGTAGCCAATCGAGAATCTGATAAAATGGAAGCCATGTTTTTTTGAGCAGATAATGGTTTAAAATAACAATACTTACCATGAGCCCCAGGTACAGGAATATCAACGAAAAGAATAGATTCGCAAGCAGGTCATCCTCCTCAACCATGGATGTGATTACCTGTATTTCGTAGAACGCACCTCTCCGACCAAAGGCAGATTTGAGCATCCTATAGGGTTCATAATCCTCTTCGTAGATTACATACATAAGGGTATCCACATAAGTGTCCCGATATGTTTCCGCCTCCTGAGGTGTCAAGTCTTGGATTTTATAGTAGCCCTCTCCAAATTCCGACCTATGGAGTACCGTTGAATCTTTATTCGCCTGGGTAATTACCAGTAGCTTCTGATTTTCCAGTCCATCATCCAGGCTGTCATATATCTCATCCAGCATACTATAGTAAAATATAGCAGCCCATACTGCCAGGAGAAAAAATAGGACAACTGCAAAACGAGTGCTTGTGTACCTGTAAAGTTTCATTTTCCTACGAGCTTATAACCTATTCCGTAAACTGCCTGAACCTCCAGGTCTGCCTGCATTTCTTTTAGTTTCTTTCTCAGGTTTTTAATTTGCGAATAAATGAATTCAAAGCTATCTGCCTCATCGATATAGTCTCCCCATACGTATTCGGCTAAAGCAGTTTTTTGTACAAGCCGATATTTATTTGTTGCGAGGTAAAGCAAAATATCGTATTCTTTTCTATTAAGCTTTACTTCCTGCTCATTTATAAATACGGTTCGCTCTTCCGGAAATATCTTAACATTTTCTATGGATATAATATTATTTCCATTCAGTTTTCGTCTTCGAAACACAGCTTGTACCCGCGCATTGAGTTCTGCCATGTGGAATGGCTTTGGGAGATAATCGTCCGCGCCGAGGTTCAAACCTAAAATTTTATCGTCCAGCGAGTTTTTAGCGGATACGATAATTACTCCCTCAGAATTATTACCTTGTTTCAATATTTTTAAGAGCTCTAACCCGCTGCCACCTGGTAAAGAAATGTCGAGAATAACACAATCATATTCATACACCGAAATTTTTTGCAGCGCGGCATCAAAAGAAGTCGCTGATTCTATTAAATATTTCTCTTTCTGAAGCGATTGAACCATATTATCTAACATGTCTGGTTCATCTTCCACTATTAGTACTTTCATAAAAATGATGCTTCTGACTTTGGCTAACTCATAAACAGTAAAGGCAATGTAAATCAAATGACTGATTTGGGAAAAAACCTGGAATCGGTAAATCTCTTAAGCCTGATGTACAGACAATTGTTATGATGCCACCCTCAAAAAATGAAAAAACTATAAAATTTTGTTAAATATTAAAAAAAAAGCCAGCGTGTAGGCTGGCTTTTTCCGAATTGTTGCTATCTCTTTTTTCTTTTCTTTTGCATTTTATCTTCCACTTTTTTCATAATCTTTTCCTTCCGCTTTTCCTTTAAATTTTTAGTAGGTTCTTTTAGATTTTTTCCAGCTCTAGCCATGATCAATATAATTTTATCATTAATAAAAATTTCCTTGTTAATAATTGGAAGAGTTTCCGCCAGGTGAGTAGTGAAAATTAGTTTTCGTAGACCAAAATATGGAAACTCTGCTGCTGTGTCCTGCCCGCAACATGCTTTATTCTGCGAGTATCTACCGGGGAGTTTCCGCCGAATCGATTTAATAAACTGATTTTACGGACATATTCCACAAACACTTTAGGTAAAAACCCATATGTGATAAGGAATGGACGCAGTGTATCCAAGCGATAAAGAGGATTCCGGAGAAAATTGAATAAAGCAGACAGGAGTTAAAGCACACTCGCGGGTGCTTGTTAAATCAGGAAGATTTTATTGTTTCCGCGCAGGTATTCGGCGGTGTGCACCAGCGAATCGTGCGAATTTTTCGGGGTGTAAGATATGATTGTTTTCAAGAATTCCTTAGCCATCATACTAATTCAATTCAATATTAGTTATCAAACGATACCATCACAAAGTTAGTTCGTTTTTGTAATTTATAAAAAATTCACCTGTTTTATTTCCTTTATCAGCACTTGATTCGACGATGTTTAGGATTTGTGCAATTTAAGCAGTTTCTTAGAGGCCTAATAAGTTTCGGATTCCTTTATTGGTTTGAAAAACTGCTTGTAGTGAATATTTTAAACCTATTTGGAGTTTAGAAGTTAGTAGATCATAAACAGTAAACATTAAAATAAATTTTGTAATCTTAAATATCAGCCATGATGCAACTTTTGAAATTAAAACGATGGTGTGTAATTCTTTTAATGGGAGCCAGCCCTCTATTTTTTACGTCTTGTGGATCAGGTGGGTCAGATAAAGCTGAAGGAGAGCAAGCCTATTCTAACCAACCCACTGAAGGAGAAAGTGAACCAGAAGTTTCTGAAGAAATAGATGCGCTTGCTGAACCAATGAAAATTAAGGGTGTCGGACCGATCAGCGAAGTAAAGCTTGACGCGGAGATTAACCAGCAAATGGCCCAGGAAGGTCAGGTTGTGTTTGAACAATATTGTACGGCTTGTCACAAAATCGACGAACGCTTTGTGGGGCCTCCTTTAAAAGAGATTACTACTAGAAGGAGTCCGGAATGGATTATGAACATGATTCTTAATCCTGAGGTGATGGTGAAAGAAGATCCTATAGCAAAACAATTATTGGCGGAGTATTTGTCACCAATGGCCAACCAAAACTTGACGGAAGAACAAGCGAGAAGTATCCTTGAGTATTTCCGAACCTTAAGCGAAGTTGAGAGTATAAATAATGAATCTTAGTAACCGTTCGATAATGTATAGTTCTGTTTTTTTGTAAGACTATTGAACAGTTTATAAGAATTAGTATCGCATAAATGCACTTCAAAACCCCGGCTTCATTATATGCCGGGGAAATTCTATTTTTTTGACTGCACCATGCTCGGTGTAGAACATCTGATACAGGCACGATCAACCTAATACACCGGAACCCAATATCGACTGTAGACCTTCCGGATTGTTTTGACTTATTCAACCTAAAATCCCACTACTATGAATCGAATTTTTAACTTCGGCAGCCTCATTTTATTGTCACTATTAATTATCTCTACGAGTTGCCAACAAACCAAAGAATCAGGCGGTGCGCTTGCAGCAGACAACGCCGCCGCAGCAACTTATGTCGCACCAGGTGATTATGACGAATATTATGCTTTTCTTTCAGGAGGGTATAGTGGTCAGATTACCGTTTATGGTCTTCCATCAGGAAGATTACTAAAAGAAATTCCCGTTTTTTCTCAAAATCCGGAAACAGGTTATGGATACAATGAAGAAACAAAGCCTTTATTCAATACGTCATTTGGATTTGTTCCCTGGGATGACTCCCACCATGTAGAACTTACGCAAACCGATGGTGAATTTGATGGCCGATGGATGTTCATCAATGGTAACAATACTCCCAGAATTGCCCGTATCGATCTTCAAACGTTTGAAACTGTTGAGATCCTCGAGATTCCTAATACAGCCGGATTGCATTGTGCTCCTTTTATAACCGAAAACTCTGAATATCTGGTGGCGGGCACAAGATTTAGTGTTCCGATCCCCCAGAAAGATGTATCTATCGACTCGTATAAAGAAAATTTCCAGGGGGCAATCCACTATGTTTCTGTAGACCAGGAACATGGAACAATGGATCTGGCCTTTCAGATCAAAATGCCAGGGTTTAATTACGACCTCGCGAGAAACGGTAAAGGAAAGTCTCATGGGTGGAGCTTTATTACCACCTATAACTCCGAAGAGGCACACACAATGCTGGAGGTGAATGCTTCACAGAAAGACAAGGACTTAATGGCTGTCATTAACTGGAAAAAAGCGGAGGAATACCTAAAACAAGGAAAAGCACGGATTGAGAAAGCTTCCTACTATCATAACGTAATGGACGAAAGAACGCAGGCAGCAACTTCTACTGAAAAAACTGAAGTGAATATGCTATACCCGGAAGATTGCCCCGATATGGTATACTTTATTCCGGTGCCTAAATCGCCACATGGAATGGATGTAGATCCAACAGGGGAATATCTGGTGGGAAATGGAAAGCTTTCGTCGGATATGTCGGTATATTCTTTTGACAAGATTATGCAGGCAATCGAAAACAAAGCTTTCGATGGAGATGTAGACGGCATCCCGATTATTAAATATGAAGAGGGTCTCCATGGCATTGTAAAGCAACCTGGACTTGGGCCCCTGCATACTGAATTTGACGGTAGGGGGAATGCCTATACCACCTTCTTTATTTCATCGGAAATAGTGAAATGGGATGTGGAAACCAAAGAAATAATTGACAGACAACCTTCATATTACTCACCCGGGCACTTGATGATCCCCGGCGGGGAGACAAAAAATCCGGATGGTAAATACCTGTTGTCGATGAACAAAATTACCAAAGACAGATTTCTCCCAACAGGGCCCGAATTATATCACGCAGCGCAATTGTTTGATATTTCCGGAGAAAAAATGCGTTTGTTATTGGATTTTCCTACTAAATCAGAGCCACATTATGCTCAGGCGATTGCCGCCGATAAATTGACATCCAATATTAAAAAGTACTACAGACTTGATGAGAATGAGCATGAACACGCCACCAAAAACGAAAAAGATGTACACGTTGTAAGAAATGGCAAAGAGGTGCATGTCTACATGACGGCGATCAGAAGCCACCTTGCACCAGATAACATTGAAGGAATAAAAGTGGGTGATGAAGTATATTTTCATATGACAAACCTTGAGCAGGACTGGGACGTACCGCACGGACTTGCTATACAGGGCGCACAAAATGCTGAACTTCTGGTAATGCCGGGGCAGACAAGAACGCTCCGCTGGGATCCAAATCGGGTGGGAGTTTTTGCCTTCTATTGTACTGATTTTTGTTCTGCCTTACACCAGGAGATGTCGGGCTATGTGCGTGTGTCGCCTGAAAACTCAAATGTAGAATTAAAGTGGGGCTTGAATAAACCAGTAGACAACACGATGTCAGAGCAAGCTCGCGCCAGATCACAAAACAGGAATTAGAACATTTTGCCAGGAATCCGGCCCATAATGCCGATTCCAGAATTTGCTCCTAATATGAACAAAACTCAGTCATACTATCCCCGGTTGCTGATGTGTCTTGCAGCGCTTTCCCTGATCGGATTGTTCTTCTTTCCGATCTGGCGGATTACGTTGGAGGCGCCTCAGTTTCCTGAGGGGTTATACATGTATATATGGATCAATCAGATCACAGGAAGCAGTGAATATGTGCTGCAGAACATAAATATCCTGAATCATTATATTGGCATGCAAAAGATAGAGCCGGACTCCATTCCAGAGCTCACATATTTTCCGTATATCATTGCTGGAATGATAGTTTTAGGAATAGTCGCGACACTGCTGAATAGAAAGAAATTTTTTCTTACCTGGTTTGTACTGCTTTCGATACTTTGTCTTTTGGGCTTGTATGACTTTTATATGTGGGAGTACGACTACGGGCATAACCTTGATCCGCAGGCACCAATTAAAGTGCCCGGCATGACCTATCAGCCTCCTCTTTTCGGAGAAAAAATGTTATTGAATTTCAATGCCAAATCATATCCCGCAAGTGGGTTCTGGTTTTTGATGAGTGCTTTATTACTTTCATTTCTCGCGTTTTTTTCAAAACGTCGGATTTCTCAGAAAGGAGCAGTCGCTGTTTTGATTTTTGCCTTGACAGGACTGTCGGGATGTAGTGCAGAACCTATTGAGATTCGATATGGTGAAGATGTGTGTCAATCGTGTAAAATGAGTATAGTTGATGAGAAATACGGCGCAGAGCTTGTTAGTAATAAAGGAAAAATTTTTATGTTCGATGCCACCGAATGCGTACTACAATACATGCAGGAACAACAAAGCACTGAAGAAGATTATGCATTTATGCTCACGAACACATCGGATAATCCCGGTGAATTTAGTCCTTTGAAAAACGTCACCTGGCTTCATAGCGAAGAACTTCGAAGTCCAATGAGTGCAAATATTACTCCCTTTCAAAGTGAGAGTGAAGCGAAAAAAGTTCAGGAGCAGCTAGGTGGGTCGATTTACAAGTGGGAAGACCTTAAGGCAGAATTCTCCAAATAGTTCTTATCGCATCGGGAATGGAATACGAAATTAAAACTTTAGGAAGCTGGATTAGAAGATACTGTTTAAATACCCACCTAAAGTGTGTGCTGATTATTTTGTTCTTTCTACATATCAGCTTGATGTCCGCCAGCGCAAGGACGCTTGTTGTTGGTAAAAAGGGTGATTTTAGAAGCATTGGCGCAGCAATAGAAAAAGCTGTAGCACATGATACAATTTTTATAAGCAGTGGTGCCTATCACGAAACATCACTTGAAATCAAGAAGCCTTTATATATATATGGCGAAGGGTACCCACGGGTAATCGGCAACTATAAAGAAGAAGTTTTCATAATAAATGCAGACAGTGTCACCATCCGTGGACTCCAAATTGAAAAGGTAAATACCAGTTATTTGAAAGATTTAGCCGGTATATCGGTAGTAAATTGCGAAGCGTGTCATATTATCGACAACCGCTTGCTGGATACTTTTTTCGGGGTATATCTTAAGAAAGCAAGAGCTTGCACAGTGAGTGGCAACTTTATTCAAGGGTCAGCAAAGGAAGAAGCTAAAGCAGGAAATGCCATTCATATCTGGCAGGGCGAACAGGTGCTTATAGAAAGCAATGAGGTAAGTGGCCATCGCGATGGAATTTACTTTGAATTTGTAGATGACAGCCGAATTATCAATAATATCAGCAGTGGAAACCTTCGTTACGGCCTGCACTTTATGTTTTCTAATGATGATCATTATGAAGGTAATACCTTCAAAGATAACGGTTCCGGGGTCGCTGTGATGTTTTCCCGGAATATTATTATGAAAAACAATAGCTTTCTACAGAACCAGGGAAGTGCTTCTTATGGTATTCTTCTAAAGGAAATCTCCGACGGTGAAATGAGTGGGAATAGATTTTATAAAAATTCTATTGGTATCTATGCGGAAGGAACAAATCGCTTGCAAATCCAAAACAATGATTTCGTAAACAATGGGTGGGCCATGAACATAAAAGGCAACTGCCTCGATAATGTGTTTACTCTCAACAATTTTGTTGCCAACAGCCTTGACCTTATCACCAGTAGTCAATCAAATACAAATGAGTACACAAAAAACTACTGGAGTCAATATAAAGGCTATGATCTGGACCGAAACGGAATCGGCGATGTTCCCTATCGGCCTGTAAAGTTGTTCGCTTATGTGATCAACAGGGTGCCTGCTTCCATTATTATGTTGCGTAGCTTACTTGTGGATCTTTTGAATTTCGCAGAATCAGTAAGTCCATCATTAACGCCGTCGAGTTTATTGGATGAAGAACCTTTGATGAAGCCAGTCTCATGATAGAAATACGGGAGCTTTATAAAAAATATGCTAAAAAAGAAGTATTGCACCGGATTGATACGGTTTTTAAAAAAGGAAAGCTCACGGTAGTTTTAGGACCAAACGGGTCAGGTAAAACAACCCTGATTAAGAGTATACTTGGCTTGGTACTTCCCGAAACCGGTGCAATAACTGTAGATGGGGAAAAAACCACCGGCATGTATTTATACCGTGATAAGATCGGATATTTGCCTCAAATAAATCAATTTCCCGGCAATTTGAAGGTTGAAACGCTGCTTCGGTTTTTAGCTACTTTGAGCAATTCCGAGGCAGTTTTGAAGTCTGAGCTGATAGAAGCGTTTGGATTAACCCCCTATATGGCGCAGAAGATACGTACCCTTTCTGGTGGAACACTGCAAAAGGTAAATCTTGTGCAAGCTTTTATGCATGACACTCCGTATCTAATTCTTGATGAACCTACGTCAGGGCTCGATCCTCTTACATTGTTGAAATTTAAAAAGCTAGTACAAGATGCCAGGGGAAAAGGTAAAACTATTGTCATTACAACCCATGTGCTGGAACTGGTGGAGGAAATGGCAGATGAGATAGTGTTTATACTAGAAGGAAAAGTTTACTTTCAGGGAAAACTTAACGAGTTGAATAAGGAGACCGGGCAGAAAGATCTGTTACATTCTATGGCTGAAGTTCTATCGAAAAAAAATGTGGAAAATATTTAAGTACAACTTCTCCGATCTGCTCAGAGGTCGTTGGACTATTTTAAACTTTGCCTTTTATTTTGCGATAGGCATGGGATTGCTTTATCTCAGCAATGATATCTACAAAGCGGTAATAAGCTTATCAAACATCGTACTAGCATTGGTGCCCTTATCGAGCCTGGTGTTAGGTGTGATTTACATGTATGACCACGAAGATTTTATCGCACTCATACTCACCAAGCCTCTGAAACGCTCTTCCGTTTATTTGGGTCATTATTTCGCATTGATTGGGACTCAGACGCTTAGTTTTACCCTGGGATTGGGTATACCTTTTCTCTTCATGGGCATGTGGTCAGCTTCTAATTTTTCCTATTGGCTTAATCTATGGCTATGTGGCCTCTTACTCAGTTATATTTTTACCGCCTTCTCTATTATCATTGCCTTATATTTCAACAATAAAGTTAAGGGCTTCAGCGTAGCCCTTCTCATCTGGCTCTTTTTGACGCTGATCTATGATGGATTACTATTGATAAGTCTGCTCTTTTTCGAAGAATACCCGGTAGAAAAGTTTGCTTTGTGGGCGAGCATGTTTAATCCCATTGATCTGTCGCGCATCCTTATTACACTGCAGCTAGACGTTGCAGCCTATATGGGATATACAGGAGCTATTTTCCACCGGTTTTTTGGTTCTACCCAGGGAATTACTGTTGTGATAGGCGTATTACTCCTCTGGATAGTATTTCCTGTGTGGTGGTTTATTAAGCTTGCAAATCGAAAAAACTATTAGTTGCGCATTGGTGGCCATTACCAGGTTCCGTACGTAGAAGCTAGCTTCAGACATCAGTATAGGCTGGTCTCAGGCACGCCGTCATATTCTTGGGTATTCAGCTTGAAGTTAAAAGAACTTCTGTATTGCCACTCCATTATCTGACGCACCTGAAACTTCCCAATAAAATCTAAATTGTCAAATTTACAGTCCCCTCCACTGTCTTCTTATTTTTTACAGTATTAGTATCTGATTGACTTCCTCCCACTGTGACCGATATTTTTCCTTTTACATAGGCTGCAGTTCCGTCTTCAGTGATAACAGTAAGATCCTGGGGTCGTACTTTAAAGGTGACGGTTTTGCTTTCGCCCCTCTTTAAAGAAATTCTTTGAAAGCCTTTCAACGCCCTGATAGGTGTTTTATGTTCTGAATTTTGATGACTTACATACAATTGAACCACTTCATCACCGTCTCTTTTGCCGCTATTAGTAACTCTCACACTAACTGATAAACTGTCGTAAGCATTGTTTTTGGCTGGAAATTGTAATTGATCATATTCAAACGTGGTATAGCTTAATCCGAAACCAAAACCATATAGCGGCTCCCCATTAAAGTATCGGTAGGTTCGGTTATCCATGGAGTAGTCATCAAAAGGAGGCAGGTCTTCAACACTTTTATAGAAAGTGACAGGCAGACGTCCCGCCGGATTATAATCTCCAAATAAAACATCTGCTATAGCGATTCCAGCTGCTTGTCCCCCATACCAGGCATTTACGATGGCAGGAATGTTTTCAGACTCCCAGGGCATTGCAAGAGCACTTCCTGTCATCATTACAAATACTACCGGTTTTCCAGTGGCTTTCAAAGCTTTCATGGCATCTGTTTGAGCTTGTGGAAGCAAAATTGAAGTCCTGTCACCACCTTCAAAACCTGGTTCGTCAACCTTCATTTCTTCTCCTTCTAACTGCGGGGAAATTCCTCCTACAAAAATGATGGCATTAGCATCTTTCACACTGTTAGCAAGGGCTTTGAAATCCGTTTTTTTTCTGTTTCCAGCCTTTAAACTTATAGACGCATTTCTTTCCCCCTGGTAATACTCCAGCACCAATCTGTAGGTCTTATTTGCTTCTGTTTTGAGCTTATGCGTTTTGGCACCCCAGCGATTCCTGTCCCAGGCGTTAAGCACTTCTTCCCCATTGATAAAGAATCTGTAGCCATCATCTCCTTCGACTTCGAAAGTGATTTCCCCTGATGTTGTAGGTTTAAAATCTGTTGTGTATCGGGCAGAAAAGTTATACGCCTTAATGTCACCTATTACACCTTCACCATCCAGGTTCGGAATAGAATAACCTTACAAAGCAAAGTTAAATTGCTTTCACTGCTATTCTAAAAATAGTATATTGACGTTTAAACGACCTAGCGTAGACAATACTTAAATTAATTTATCACTAAATTTTCCAGGAAAAAATGAAGTCCATTCTAAAGATTTTTTTAATTGTGCTGTTTATCGGAGGCAGTTCTTTTGTTCAGCTAACGGAAAAAACCTTTGATTATCCCTTTCAAGATCCCTCTCTTTCGATGGAAGTTCGTGTTAACGATTTGGTTTCTCGGCTTACGCTTGAAGAAAAGGTAAAGCAAATGTTAAATGCTGCTCCCGCAATTGAAAGATTAGGAATTCCTGCCTATGATTGGTGGAACGAAGTATTGCATGGTGTGGCCCGAACTCCCTATCGGGTGACAGTTTACCCACAGGCTATCGGAATGGCAGCCACTTTTGATACCGTCTCTTTGTTTCAGATGGCGGATTATTCCGCAACCGAAGGAAGAGCCGTTTTCAACAAAGCAGTAAAAGAAGGTAAAGATGGTCAACGCTATATGGGATTAACCTACTGGACGCCCAACATTAATATATTCAGGGATCCCCGCTGGGGAAGAGGTCAGGAAACCTATGGTGAAGATCCGTTTTTGACCGCCATGTTAGGAAAAGCTTTTGTACATGGCCTTCAGGGAGATCATCCAAAATATATGAAAGCAGCGGCTTGCGCTAAGCATTACGCAGTACACTCTGGTCCGGAACCACTACGGCATGTATTTAATGTTGATCCAACGCCTTATGATTTGTGGGATACTTATTTGCCGGCGTTTGAGGAACTGGTTGTAAACGCCGACGTAGCGGGGGTCATGTGTGCCTATAATGCGATGTATGGTGAACCCTGCTGCGCGAGTGATAT
>Ga0181466_1000373_pt1 | contig 16781 bp, 15 predicted proteins | sample InSIn4gowninarea_FD_119078 | JGI IMG/M metagenome (GOLD analysis project Ga0181466, IMG submission 119078) | Clean room microbial communities from NASA Spacecraft Assembly Facility at Jet Propulsion Laboratory, Pasadena, California, USA -... ... | reverse complement strand
GCTTTGCTTTGACATTAGCGGCAGCATGACCGAAAAAGACTTTCCACCAAATAGGTTAGAAGCTTGTAAGACTGTTGCTGAGTCTTTTGTAAATGACCGGCCGGGAGACAGAATTGGCGTGGTAATATTTAGCCGTCAAAGTTTTACCCTTTGTCCGCTGACCACCGATAAAACTGCTGTGTTAACCCAAATAAATAATATCAGAAGCGGTTATTTAGAAGAGGATGGAACAGCAATAGGTTCAGGTTTGGCAACAAGTGTCGACAGGTTAAAAGACCAAAAACAAAAAGCAAGGTTATTGTATTATTAACTGATGGTGTCGATTTTGGAGGAATGATTCCACCGGACATAGCCAAAGAAATGGCCAAGTTTTATAAGATAAAGGTCTATACAATTGGTGTAGGCTCCGAAAGGGAAGTGGATGAACTGGTGCAAACGCCTTATGGGAACACTACAGCCAGGAAAAAACTGGAATTCAATGAACCATTATTGAAAGATATAGCAGTTCAAACAGGAGGACAATACTTTCATGCGACTGATGAAAATACCTTGAAAAACATTTATGCAAGTATCAACAAATTGGAGAAAACAAAAATCAAGGTAACCGCGATAGATAGGTTTACAGAAGAATTTTTGCCATGGTTGCTGATAGCTATTGGACTATTATTGATTGAAGCTATTTTAAGATATACTGCATTTAAAAAGTTTCCTTAGAAGCACTTAGAAGTGATGTCCGAAATAATTTTTGGTGCTTGTATTCTAAGCTTAAGATGCTAAAAGCTGATGAAAGTTTGCGCAATTCTGCAAAATGTTCCAAATGCTTTGCACGGCTGATAGAAGATCTAAAAGTATAAGTGTGCGACGCAACAATGACTCCATAAAAAACTACTGCTGGTAATATAAAAAATAAATTTAAAAAACTTCTTACTTAATTAAATCTATTCAGCTTCAAATAGTTTAACAGCCTTTTCGCCCACTTCTAAATGATAAGTTGCGCCAACTTTTAAAGGATAATTTTCTGTACCATGGCTTACGGGGAATTTGAAGCAAATTGGATAATCATATTCCTTAACAACTTCGGATATCACTTCGTAAACTTCTTTACCAAAAGGAGTAACTGTATCTTTCATATCAGTAAACCCACCGATAACCAATCCCGCCAAATTTTCTAATTTTGTACTACGCTTTAGCTGATAAAACATTCGGTCTATGTTGTAAACATACTCACCAACATCTTCTAAAAACAATATTCTCCTTCGGCTTTTTATTTCGGAAGGTGTCCCCATTAAATGAGCAATCAATGAAAGGTTACCTCCAACAAGCTGACCTTTAGCTCTTCCCGGGTTATTAAAAGGGTGCGCCTCACATTTGTATTCTAATTTTTGACCCTCAAGAACTTTTTTTAAAGAAAGAATGTATTCGTTTTTAAATCCTTCTTCATTAAAAGCACCGGCCATCGGAGAATGAAGGGATGCAATTTTATAAAATGCAAATAAGTGAGCATGTAATACAGTAATATCGCTGTAACCAATTATCCATTTTGGATTATGTTTAAATTTCTTAAAACTAAGGTTGTCGATTATCCTTGATAGACCATAGCCTCCTCTTCCACAAAGTATGGCGTTTACCCGGTCGTCATCCATCATTTGCTGCAGGTCCTCAAGCCGTTGTTCATCTGTACCGGAAAAATAATTGTATTGGCTGCCTAAAGTACTTCCTATTTTCACTTTATAACCCCAACTTTTAAGTGTACTAATACATGTTTCAGCTTTCTCCAAAGGCATAAATCCAGAAGGGCAAACAATTCCTATAGTATCTCCTTTTTTTAGGTAGGGCGGGATAAGCATGTTACAATAATACAACAAAAGCTATCTAAACATCCACTTGCTTTTAACGTATTAAAGATCCAAAGTATTGACTGTATATTTTCAAATTCAATTCCATTTTTTTAAGATGACTATTTAATTGAACGACATTATTTTCATGCAGCTATATTTCTTAAAAAATTATCTTACTTTGTTTTAAGTATGCAGTTGAATGTAAAGGAACCTTTAAAATGGCAATGGCGGAAAATCCTGAATTATTTTGTACAGGGATTACTTATCCTGGCACCCATTAGTATTACCGCCTGGGCTGTCATATCCCTTTTTGTATATATAGACAATATTCTGCCAAGCATTATTCAAACTTTATTTCCTTTTTACTATAAAGTTGATGCTAATGGTAATGTACAAAAGATACCCGGTGTAGGTTTCTTTGTCATCTTTATGCTGATTGTTTTGGTTGGCTGGTTTTCAACTTCTTTTGTCATTGGTAAAATGGTTGATTTCTTTGGACATGTGCTTGAAAGAACTCCCGGAATCAAGTTTATTTATACCTCAGTAAAAGATTTTATTGAAGCTTTCGCCGGTGAAAAAAGAAAGTTTGACAAACCTGTTTTGGTCAATGTTGATGCCCCTGATGTTTGGAGAATGGGTTTTATGACCCAACCTGACAGCAACAAGATTGGACTGCTAGATCATGTGGTCGTTTATGTGCCTCACTCCTATGCTGTAAGTGGAATTGTTTATATTGTACCGGCTGATAAAGTGAAATTATTAAAAGTGTCCTCTACTGAAGCTATGAAGTTTGTATTAAGTGGCGGAGTAGCTGAAATAACCTCTGGAGAAACAATTGCTTAAAAAACTATATGAAAAAACTCCTTCTTTTTACTTGTTGTATTTGCATAACAATTAAAAGTTTTTGCTGGGGGTTTTATGGCCATCAGAAGATAAATTATTTCGCTGTTTTTTTATTGCCTCCGGAAATGATGGTTCTTTTTAAACCAAACATTCAATTTCTTACTGACCATGCAGTTGACCCGGATATGAGGCGATATGCTGTAGCTGCAGAAGCACCTAAACACTATATTGATATTGATTTTTATGGAAAATATCCTTACCCGGAACTGCCAAGAAAGTATGACTCTGCAGTCAAGAAATTTACAGAAGACTCAGTAGTTGCAAATGGAATTGTTCCGTGGTGGATTCAAACAATGCACTACCGTTTGGTAAATGCATTCAAAGAAAAGAACCAGGCCAAAATACTAAAACTTTCTGCTGAAATAGGGCATTACATAGCTGACTCTCATGTGCCTTTACATGCCAGCTCTAACCACGATGGACAGAACTCAAATCAAAAAGGAATACATGGATTTTGGGAAAGCCGGGTTCCGGAATTATTAGCTGAAAAAGAATTTGACTTTATGGTTGGTAAAGCGGCTTTTATTACCAATATAGGTGAATACACATGGGCAAGAGTTTTAGAAAGCGGTGCAGCTTCTGATTCAGTTTTAAGATTCGAGGCAGAGCTAACTAAAAAAATGCCTGCAGAAAGAAAATATGCATTTGAGGAAAGGAAGGGAAAATTAGTAAGACAGTACTCCTCAGAATTTACAATAGCTTATAACAAAATGCTTGGAGGAATGGTAGAACGCCGAATGAGATTAGCTATTGCATCTGTCGCTAACTTTTGGTATACAGCATGGGTAAGTGCTGGGCAACCAGATTTGAAAACGCTAAAAAACACCGCCTTCTCACCGGAAGACATCAAAGAATTTGAAACATTAAATGATGTTTGGAAAACAAGTGCATCAAAAGGAAGGGCACATGAATAAGCAGGGCATTCAAGTATAATTTATTTGCTGTTTAAGTATTATTTTTTTAGGTTACCAGCAGTAGTCTTTCACGGAATCATCGTTGCGTCGCACACTTATACTTTTGCATCTTGTTTCATGGCTTACAGGATTGGAACATCTCGATGCATTTATTATGCAAATCTTTATCACCTCATCTTTTAGCAGCTTCAGTTCAAATAAAACCACCATTAGTATTTTAGGCAGCTTCTCTGCCTTTTAATAGCACTAATTAAGCACTTCAGCTTCTTTTTCAGTCTTTATACCTGGTTCATTTTTCAGTCTTTCCCAACCACTAATAACATTTCTCAGATTGTGAATACCTTGTCTTTTCAACAATGAAGCTGCAATCACACTTCTATAGCCACCGGCACAATGGATGTACAGGTTATCGTTTTCTTCAATCGGGGTCATGCTTGCAGGATCTATTAGATTGCTCAAAGGAATATTAACAGCATCTTTTACATGTCCATTTGCAAACTCCATTTCTTTACGCACATCAACAATCACAAGATTCGGATCGAAAGGAATATCCATTGCTACTTCATCCGGCTCTACATCTATAATTAAATCAGACTTTTCACCTGCTTCAACCCAGGCTTCATAACCACCCTTAAGATATCCTTCAATTTTTGAAAATCCTACTCTTGCCAACCTGACAACAGTTTCTCGTTCTTTACCTTGTTCAGTTACAAGAATAATGTTTTTGTCAAAAGCCAACAGGCTTCCGGCCCATTCAGCAAACTTTCCTTCAAGCCCTATAAAAATCGATGCAGGAACATACCCTTGCGTAAAAGTGCTCCCATGCCGGGTATCAAGAATAATTCCATCTTCAGCCAGGGCTTTAAATTGCTCAACACTAAGTGGTGTAAGACTTTTTTCTAAAAGGACGTCTAGGCTTTCGTACCCTTCTTTATTGATTTTAGCATTAATCGGAAAATGATTAGGAGGAGTAGCTAGTCCTTCAGACACAGCTTTAATAAATTCATCTTTTGATTGCTGCTTCAGCGCATAATTTGTTTCTTTCTGCTCGCCAATCGTACTGAATGTACTTGAACCAATATTTTTTCCGCAACTGCTTCCTGGTCCATGAGCCGGGTAAACAATTACATTATCAGCTAAAGGCAAAATTTTGTTTTGCAAACTTTCATAGAGTAAGCCTGCCATTTCTTCTTTAGTCGCATTTGGTCCAACAAGGTCAGGTCTGCCCACATCGCCAACAAATAATGTATCTCCGGTGAAAATTGCATTGTCAACACCATTTTCATCCTTTAATAAGTAACAGGTACTTTCAATAGTATGTCCGGGAGTATGAAGGACTTCAAGTGTAATTTTTCCTATTTTAAAAATTTCTTTGTCTTTTGCTATTGTAGCCTTAAAACGTGTCTCAGTTTCAGGGCCGTAAACAATAGGAGCTCCTGTTGCTTTTGCAAGATCAATATGACCACTTACAAAATCAGCATGAAAATGGGTTTCAAAAATATATTTTATAGAAGTATTTCTCTCTTTTGCCAATTCAATGTATTGATCAACATCACGTAATGGATCAATAATAGCCGCTTCACCTTCGCTCTCTATATAGTAAGCTGCTTCAGCAAGACAATTGGTGTATAACTGTTTTATAAACATAAAAACATATTTAGGCAAAAGTAGTAAGGAAGTACCTAATAAAGGTAATAACCTCACAAACAAAATATAACAAAAAAGGATGTTCCTTTTAAGAACATCCTTTTTCTCATGAAACTTATACAATTAAGCAACCAGGTCTTCAACAAACTGGTTAACTTCTGCTACTCTTGCATAATTAATAGCATAATAAATGAACTTACCATCACGCTGAGTAATAACAATACCAGCACGACGAAGAATAGCAAGGTGCTGAGATGCAACAGATTGCTCTAATCTCAATTTCACATAGATCTCAGTTACTGTCATTCTTTCGCTTTCATCAAGCAATTTGATCATTTGCTGACGAAGTTTGTGGTTCATAGCACGCAACACCAAAGCGGCTTTTTTCAAGTGTAAAAAATCCAATTTTACAGAATCACTATTCTCTTTATTTGTAATAGTGATACTTTGATTTGCTGTAATCATAATTTTCTTTGGGGGTTTTAAAAATCTTCGTAAATATAGAAATGAAAATTAATTCATACTAGAAACGAATGGTTAAAATTATTATTGTTTTTAAAATACTTTGATATTGATCATTTAGCAACAGTGAAAAAATTCTTTAAATACTCCGGTTCCGAATAAGAAACATCAGAAAATCGATTTTCATTAAATGCTTTATTGGCCATAAAACCTAAATGACTGGTGTTATACTTAATGTCAGAAAATATAGCATTATCATCCTTTAGTATCTGTTTCAACTTATTACTTCCATTTCCAAAGAGCATCACCTGGTTGTTTTTCAAATAATCCTTTAGAAATTCCTCATCCAAAATAACCGGTTGCGGTAAAAGAAGGGATTGAAGACCTGAATTATAAACTGCTGTAAAAACCTCCATCCTTCTGGCATCTATTAAAGGGCAATATAAAAAATCAACTGCTTTATCTTTTGCAGCTTCAATAGCCGCCGTTGCCATCACTTCCAATGTATTAATAGCAATTAATGGCTTAGCAAATGCGTAACAAAATCCTTTTGCTGTTGCCATTCCTACTCTTAAACCTGTATAACTTCCTGGCCCTGATGTAACTGCAAAAGCTTCAATCTCTTTTAAACTTAAGCTACATTTCCCCAAAACTTCCCTGACTGCTGAATGAACAAAGCTGGCATGCTCTTTTTGATTCAAACTCTCTTTAAAAGCTAATAACCTTCCATTGTTGCTAACTCCTACCGATGCCGTATCTGTTGCGCAGTCTATATTCAGAATTAGTGCCAAATCCTTTTTATATTAAATATATAACGTTAAATAAAAGTATTATTGTATAAATACGTAAAAAAATTATTTAGAGTTGGTATTCAAATTTTTATTTATGATTAAACTGCCATCCTAAACCACTAAACACCTCATTAACCTGGCTTATATTATTTCCAGATATCTCCACTTCCAACGAATCATTTGCAAAAGATTCAGGCCAGCCCTTTAACAAAACAAAATTTTCTGCCAAAGCCTTCTGATACAGTCCAGAATCTTTTATAAATAAGGGTACTTTAATTTTTTGAAATTGTTCAATAACTATTCCTTCGTCTTCTGTTCCAAAATAAAAGTATGCATCAGCATCTGTTTTAGCCTCCTCCATTGTTGCAAAAAACTGAACAACTACACCAGTTGGTAACTCTTTGTCTTGAAAGGCTTTTTGATCCTCTCCATTTGCAATAACAACAATGTGCATCTCTTATTATTTAAAGACAAAATTAGGTTTGTTAATTGAGCAAAAATGATAGAATTTTAATTAAATGAATAAGAAAATTATCAATACTACCAAAGCTCCAGCTCCTATTGGTCCTTACAACCAGGCAATTATAAGTAATGGTATGCTTTACATAAGTGGTCAAATACCATTAAACCCTGATACCAATGAATTAGTAAGCGGAGATATTGGGACGGAGACACACCAGGTTATGCGAAATCTGAAAGAAATTCTTGAAGCGGCTGGCATCAACTTCAACCATGTAATTAAAACAACAATTTTTTTAATTGATATGGGCCTTTTTGCTCAAGTCAATGAAGTCTATGGCTCATACTTTTCTGCTGATTATCCTGCAAGAGAAACTGTTGCTGTTAAAGGGTTGCCGAAGAATGTAAATGTTGAAATTAGTATGATTGCAACTATGTAATCTTTCTTCCGTTTTCAGATTAACAAAGCTTATTTGCAATAAGTGCAGTTCTTCAAACTTCAACTCTCATACTTTAAAAGTATTAAAACTAAAAGGATAAGGTAAAGGAGGGTTTAAGGCAAATAAAAGAGTTGAATAAACTGCTATTAATGAATTCAACAAGGCTATTAAAAATCAATATTTAATAACCTTAATTACACTTCTCTTAACTGCATTATTGTTACAACATTTCCTTAAAGTTTTTGTTGGTTAAATTGCACGCTAAATACTGGTGCGATTTTAGAAATTGTAGCGAATGACCTATACACATCTTTTCTTTGACCTTGACCATACTTTGTGGGATTTTGAAACGAACTCAAAAGAAACGCTTCAGGAACTTTTTATTTCCAATCGCTTACATGAAACCATCACGCTTGATTTCAACCTTTTTTACGAAAAATATTCTTTCCATAACAAAAGGTTGTGGCATAGGTATAACCATGGTTTTATTAAGCAGGATGAGTTGAAATGGAAAAGAATGTGGCATGCTTTGCTGGAGTTTAAATTAGGCGATGAACAACTTTCAAAAAAGCTAAGCCGCGAATACCTTGAGATTCTACCCAATAAAAAAGCGCTTTTTCCTTATACAATCGAGATCTTAGAATACTTAAAAAACAAGCATTATAAAATCCACCTGATAACAAATGGTTTTGAAGAGGTGCAATGGAAAAAGCTGGAAAACTCCAAAATCAATGGCTATTTTTCAAATGTTATAACATCAGAAATTGCCTGTAGCTTAAAACCTAAAAAGGAGATTTTTGATTTTGCCATCAATAAAGCAAATTGCAATTATGAAGAATGTGTTATGCTGGGGGATAATTTAGATGCAGATATTTTAGGCGCTATGAATGCAGGTATGGATACCATTTTTGTTAACCATATAAGGGAGGAAACAACCTTAAAGCCTACGCACATTGTTTATCACCTGAAAGAATTGCAGGAAATATTATAATCTTTATAAGAATAGTTGAATCAACTGTAAATAATAAAAGCCCTGTTTTGCAGGGCTTTTATTAAATAATTTAAATGGAAGAATTAAGCTTTTTTTGCCTCTTCTTTAGCTGCATGCTTATCGTCTTTCTTACACTCTTTTTTGCTGCTGCCTTTTTTGCAACAACCTTTGTCTTTACCACAGTTTTTTCCTTCATGGGCAAAAGCTGCTCCGGTAAAAAGTAAGGCTGCAGTTGCAAGGGTTAAAATCTTTTTCATATTTCTTGTTTTTAATTTCTTTAATTAGATAACCAAATATATTTATAACAACGCTGATTCCCGCTTCTTTATTGTTAATAATGATTATCCTTCTAAAGTAGCTAAAACAGTAACCCCACCTTTAACCACCTGGTTCAATTGCACATTTACCTTGGTTCCCGGAGGTAAAATAACATCTACCCGGCTTCCAAATTTTATGAAGCCTAATTCATTACCCTGGTGAACTTCTTGTCCTACAGACAAGTAATTAACTATTCGCTTGGCTAATGCACCGGCAATTTGTTTTACCAATACTTCAGCTTTGTCGTTCTTTATAACTACACTATGTCTTTCATTTTCAGTTGAAGACTTTGGGTGCCAGGCAACCAAATACTTTCCTTTGTGGTACTTATTATAAATCACCTCACCACTTACAGGGTTTCTGTTAACATGCACATTTGCAGGGCTCATAAAAATGCTTACCTGCAGTCTTTTATCCTTAAAGTATTCTTCCTCAATAATCTCTTCAATCACTACCACTTTACCATCAGCCGGGCAAACCACTTCTTTTTCTCCCTTAGTGAGTGAGCGGTAAGGGATACGGAAAAATGAAACGATGAACAAAAACAAAAAAGCAGAGGCAACAAAAATAAGTACTGCAGTTCTTGGATAAGTGTCACTTAAAAAAGCAAAAGAGCAAATATTAATTATACCAAATATCAATGCAGCTACACCTATACTTCTATATCCTTCTTTGTGAATAGTCATTCAATAAATTTGAGTTGCAAATATAGCAGAGTAAATGATTTAATGAAGGGGAGAATCCCGCCTTAATAATCCAACTCCAATTTCAATCGTTCCTTCAAGTCTTTGATCAAGGGGTATTGCTCAATGATCCGTTGGTATTTTTCCCGGCTTGTTAATGTTTGCTCAGAAATTACAATGTCTTTAGCAGGTTCTTCAATATGAATAGTAAATCCAATATTCCTGTTTCGAAAACAACTTTTAAGGTATTCAAGTAAATGAACTTTTTCCTGTTCAATAAACTTTTGCTCAAGTGATGCAGAAACAGTTACTGAAAAGTGCTGTTCGTTTACAATCTCCAGCCTGGCATTATTAAAAACTGTGACAACAGAGTGCTTAGCCTGGTTTCTTAATGTTTCAGTGAAACATGACCAAAGCTCTTTCAAATTTTCTGCTGTTACTGGCACAGATTCTATTACAGCTTCAGTTTTCTTATTTACAATGTGCTCATCACGAAGTGAATCAAGTAAAGATTTTTTCCCAGTTGGCGGAGCTTTCGGCTTTTGAACTGCCGGCTTTTCAGGGGCCAGAACTAAAGCTTCTGTTTCATTAGCCAAAACAGCAGTCTCCTTGAGTGGTTGAAATCTTGTAATCGTCGGTTTTGCCTCTGCAACAACAGCCGGGGCAACTGCAGCAGGTTGGATATATAATTTAGTTTCTCCTTTAGGTAACGAAGTTGGTGAAGGTTTAATTTGTAATGATTGCAGTGGCTCAAACTTAAATGCTACCGGTCCGTTAACCCGCTTTTTTTTTATAAGGCTTGAAGTTTCATTATCAAAAGACAGTTCAATTGCCTGTTGCAAAAAAGTAAGCTTAATCATTGTCATTTCAACATGAAGCCGCTTATTTCTTGCCATCTTATAATTGATCTCTGCTTCGTTCAAAATGTTCAAAGCACTTACCAGGTAAGCAGGGCTAACTTTTTTCGAGGTTTCAATATACTTTGACTGAAGTCCTTCCACCACTTCCAGTAAAGAAGCAGCTCTTGGATTTTGACAAACCAGTACGTTTCTTATGAATTCAGCGTAACCGTTTAAGACCAAATCACCTTCAAACCCTTTCCTGTTAATTTCATCGTACAGTAACATTGAACCAGCCATATCCTGAGTCAATTGCGTTTCTAGCATCTTGAAATAGTAATCGTGGTCCAGTATGTTAAGATGCTCAAGTGTATTTTGATAAGTAACCTCGCCATTTGTAAAACTTACAATCTTATCCAAAATGCTTAGAGAATCTCTCATGCAGCCTTCACTCTTCTGAGCAATAACCTGTAGGGCTGCTTTTTCAGCTTTTATCTCTTCCTTGTCAATAATTTCCTGTAAATGATCTACAGTATCGTTATTGGTAATTCGTTTGAAATCAAAAATCTGGCAACGGCTAAGGATGGTTGGAAGAATTTTATGTTTCTCGGTGGTAGCAAGGATAAAAATGGCATAAGAAGGTGGTTCTTCCAGCGTTTTCAAAAATGCATTAAAGGCATTAGCACTCAACATGTGGACCTCATCCACAATATACACCTTGTATTTTCCGGCTTGTGGGGCAAATCTAACCTGCTCCACTAAAGCCCTGATGTCATCTACTGAGTTGTTGCTGGCAGCATCAAGTTCATGAATATTAAGCGATATGCCTTCATTGAAGGAAACGCAACTGTGACAGGTATTGCAGGCCTCGCCATCCGGCTGAAGATTTTCGCAATTTATTGTTTTGGCCAAAATACGGGCACAAGTTGTCTTACCAACTCCTCTCGGTCCGCAAAATAAAAATGCATGCGCAAGTTGTTGATTACGAATAGCATTTTTTAGCGTGGTAGTGATATGACTTTGCCCTACAACTGTATTAAAGTTTTGTGGCCTGTATTTTCGTGCTGAAACAATAAATTTTTCCATATAATTCTCTCTCCCCCGGGAAGTGTTACGGTGCAAATTAGCAAAGTTTGAGGTAGCAGAATTCGCTGATTATTCACAGACAATAGGAAGTTTTGTTATTAATTTTTTAGCACTGCGGAAAGTAGTGTGGTTATTGGAACAATATTTTAGCACATAAAAGTAAGAGTAGCAAAGATTTGCGTTTCTATAGAACAATATTGAACTGATATGAAAGTTAATATTGAGATGAAACCTGCTTAGCTATATTTATTGCACATTTATATGAGTAAACATAGAATTATTCCGAGGGACATCAGCTGGCTCAGCTTCAATGCCAGAGTTTTGCAGGAAGCAAATGATCCTTCAGTCCCCCTTAAATCCAGGATACGTTTTTTAGGTATTTTTTCTAATAACCTGGATGAATTTTTCCGGGTAAGGGTAGCAACGCTTAAACGTATGACCCTGCTTGGTATTAAAAATATGCACCTTGAGGCTAATCCAAATAAAATTCTGGAAGACATTCAGACTATTGTTTTGCAGCAGCAGAATGAGTTTAACCTGATATGGGAAGGGATTTTAAAAGAGCTTGAAGAGCAGAAAATCTTTTTGGTTAATGAAAATCAGTTGAATGAAGAGCAGCAACAATTTGTACAGAAATATTTTGAAGAGCAGGTTCGCAGCAACGTAATACCGCTGCTGATTGAAAGCATTCCCCAGTTTCCATACTTAAGGGAAAAGTCTTTATACCTGGGAGTGGTGATGCGTAAAAACAATAATGCTTATGACCAGAAGTATTCTTTGATTGAAGTGCCTAAAAAAACGCTCGGTCGATTTCTCATATTACCATCAAAACCGGGAGAACATTGCATTATTTTATTGGAAGATGTTATCAGGTTTAACCTGCCATCGATATTTTCTTATTTCGGCTATGACCATTTTATCTCCCATGTTTTTAAGGTGACAAAGGATGCTGAAATTGATATGGACAATGACCTTTCTACCTCACTGATACAAAAAATTGAAAAAGGAATTAAGAACAGGCGTAAAGGCAAACCTGTCCGGTTTGTATATGACAAAGAGATGGATGCCGGTTTGCTTGAATACCTTATGCGGAAGCTAAACCTTTCACGGAAGGACAATATTATTCCTGGTGGAAGGATTCACAACTTCAGGCATTTTATGGACTTCCCTGATGTGTTTAGTTTAAAAAGTCAAAGGGTTACGCCTTTTATTCACCCGGCTTTTACCAACACGTTGCGTGTAACGGATGTGATATTGGAAAAAGATGTGATGCTGCATTTTCCTTATCACACTTTTGACTCTGTTATTGATTTGCTTCGGGAAGCTGCAATGGATCCGCAGGTGACTGTTATAAAAATTACTGCTTACAGACTTGCTGCTAATTCTAAAATTATTAATGCCCTTGTTAATGCAGCACGAAACGGTAAGGAAGTAGTGGTAATGCTTGAACTAAGGGCCCGGTTTGATGAAGAAGCAAACCTGGAATGGAAGCAACGTCTTGAAGACGAAGGTGTGAAAGTGCTGATCGGTGTTGACAATCTAAAAGTGCATGCTAAAATCTGTATAATTAAAAAGCGGGTTGGTAACAAATTGATTCAATATGGCTTTGTAAGTACAGGTAACCTGAATGAACAAGCTTCAAGGGTTTATGGCGACCATTGTTTGCTGACAAGTCATAAAGCAATTATGGCGGACATAAACAGGATTATGAACTACCTGGAAAATCCAAAAGCAGGTAATGAATCTTTAAAGCTTTGCCAGACCTTAATGGTGTGTCCTGTAAATATGCGACGTGAATTAAATGCCTTAATAAACAGGGAAATAAAAAATGCAAAAGCGAAGAAACCGGCCTCAATCATCCTCAAACTAAATTCATTAAGCGATATTGAATTGATAGAAAAATTATATGAAGCTGCGCATTCAGGAGTTAAGGTTAAAATGATTGTAAGGGGAATTTTTTGTGTTGCTGTTGAAGATCACAAGTTTAAGAAACCAATGAAAGCAATCAGTATAGTTGATGAATACCTGGAGCATGCAAGGGTGATGATATTTCATAACGGCGGCAAAGAGAAAGTGTATATTTCTTCTGCTGACTGGATGGTCAGAAACCTTGATCATCGTGTGGAAGCTGCTGTGCCTGTTTTGCATGAAGAAATTGCTAAAGAGCTGAAGGACATAATCGCAATACAACTGAAAGACAATGTTAAGGCAAGGAAGCTTGATAATGACTTGTCAAACAAGTATGTTTCATCGCAGGATGATAAGAAGATTAGGTCGCAGCATGAGATTTATCATTACCTGCTGAATAAGGGAGTTTATAATAACAATTCTTTAGTTGAGTCAGTGCTGGAAGTTTCAGAAGCTTAAATTACCAGAAGCTGTCTAAGCATAATTAAGATGATTGTATTGGAAACTGAAGATGCCAAATGAGATGCTGATGAACGTAATGCGACGCAACAATGACCCTATGAAAACTACTGCTGGTAACCTTAAAGATAAAATTTTGATTTAGTTAAAACCCGGGATTACTTAAGTTAAGCAGACTGACTAAAGAACATTATCAGAAGGCCAAAACAAGTTAATGATTTAGCTAAAGCAGTAACAGCTATAGAGGGTTTAAGAAACAACAAAGACGAAGAATTATCAATAAGTGAAGGCAAAGAATTATTGTTCAAATGCCTTGCTACAATTGAGAGTGCATCTTTCAAATCCTTGAAATCACTTGGTTTGGTAAAAAAACAAAAGGCCCCTAATTGCATTGCTTTTTTTACCTCTTCTGCATGAGAAGAAGTAGAATACATGATTACAGGAATGGACTTATAAGCTTCATGTTCTTTTAAAATAGAAAGGCATTGCCAGCCGCTTATCTTGGGAAGATTGATGTCTAAAAAAATTATATCAGGAAGGTCAAACTCCTTTTTATTCAATTGCTCTATCGTCAACCGGCAATTTCCAGAAGTAATGCAAATGATTTCAGGTGCCACTTCTTCAAGAGCCTCCTGAAAAAATTGTCGGTCCTCAGCATCATCATCAATCAATAAAACCTTCCTTGTCTTCATGTTTTTCATTAAGGATTAAAGCGGCTTTTGAACCGGTAAAAGTATAGTGAATGTAGCCCCGACCTCTAGTTCACCAGTTGCTGAGATGGTACCGCCATGACGTTCAACAATTTTTTTACACAAGGCAAGGCCAAGTCCTGTTCCCTCATACTCGTCTGCTGCATTTAGTCTTGTAAAGGTGTCAAAAATAGTATTTGCATACTCTTGTTCAAAGCCGATACCATTATCGGAAAAAACAATTTTTACAAGCTCCTTTTGGTCCTGTGTTATAAATGAACAGGTTATACTGATGCGAGATGGATCGTCTGCTTTTGCAAACTTGAGCGCATTAAGCAAAAGGTTATAAAAAAGCTGGTACAGCAAAGTTTCATTGCCAATTATAACAGGCAATTTTGTTGTGGTAATAACAGCACTTTTTTTATGAATTAACACTTCCAGATCCTCTTCAATGTTCTGCAATATCTTCTTAAGGTCAACCGGCTCAAAGGCTTGATCAGGGTTACCAAGTTTTGAATAATTTAATACTCCCTCAATCATCGCAACCATCCTGTCTGCCGAATGGTTTATTTTATCTAAGTACATCTGCACCTTTTCAGGCAGCACCTCCTTGAAACCTTCCCTTATCCGGTTATTGAACGTTTTTATTTTTCTTACCGGTTCTTTTAAGTCATGGCTGGCTACGTGGGCAAATTGTTGCAGGTCGCCGTTAGATTGCTCCAATTCTTTTGTTCTTTCTTTAACCTGTTTGCTCAGTTCTGCCGTAAACATTTTCTCCTCGGTAATGTCTGATGTTATACCAACCATTTTCTGCGGCTCACCTGATTCATTGTAAATAAATCTTCCTACTGACCTTATCCAACGCACATTTCCATTAGGCAAATGAGTTCGGTATTCTGTAGAGTACACAGCATCTTTTTCTATTGCTTTATCAAACGAAGATTCCAAATAGTCACGGTCACTCTCAACTACCCGTTCTTTCAAAGTTTCCAATGAAACAGTTTCATTTTCCAAATAGCCAAAGTTGGCTTTGTGTTGTGTGCTGCAAACATATACCTGCGTTTTAAAATCGTATTCATAAGTACCCAATTTTCCGGCTTCCAGCGCAAGCTGCAAACGGTCTGCTGTACTGCGAACAGTTTCCTGCGCATTTTTTAATTCATGAATATCTGTTGCTGAACCAAACCTACCGGTTATTTTTCCTGCGCTATCTTTTAAAGGAACATTTCTGCCTATGTGCCAGCGATAGACTCCATCATGCCTTCTTAGCCTGTATTCTGTTTCAAATATTTCACCTTCTGTCAACGCCTTATTCCATCCATTAATCGATGAAACTGCATCGTCAGGATGAACAACAGCCTGCCAACTGGCAAAAAAACTCTCTCTATCTGATAAGCCGGTGAATTCATACCAACGCTTATTAAAAAAGATGGCTTTACCACCTGGTTCATTCGTCCAGATTATTTGTGGTACTGCATCCGCAAGTGTACGCAGCCATTCTTTGCGTTCACGTAATTCTTTTTCTGCTTGTTTATGGGTGGTAATATCATAAGAAACCGCAAGGGCAGCGTAAACCTCTCCATGTTCAGTACGAAGCGGAACGCCACGGGTCAAATAGGTTCTGTCTTTCATCGCATGTTCAAGACTAAAAATTTCACCTTCCAACGCCTTTGCATAATTTAGTTTGTAAGCTTCTGCATCATCAGAACTTACCACTTCATCTATTGTTTTACCAACATAATCCTCCCGTTTCAAACCTAAATCAGCCAGGGATTCACCACCGGCAAACAAATAACGTAGTTGCCTGTTTACAACAAAAGCAGCCCCTCCGGGTAAATTTTCAATCAGGGTACGCATTCTTTCCTCGCTTTCCCGCAATGCTTCTTCGGCCCTAGCTTTTTCAAGCCGGGGAAAAACCAGGGTGGCCAGGCTTTCAAAAAGTTCTATTTCATCTTGCCGCCATTCCCTTGGTTGCTCATTAGAACAGGCAAGGAAGTATTTCCATTCCCCTTTCCTGAAGAAGGGAACAACCATAAAAGAATTAACCTTGAGGGCATTATAGCCAGTTGCATTTGTGCGTTTATCAGTGTTGGTATCACAAACAACAATGGTCTTACCGGAACGGCTCGCCATCTCAAACTCTTCTGACAGGTAATCTCTGATACGAAATGCTTCAGGATAACTTCGGCCATCTGATTTGAACCAGTTATAAATAGGAATCATTTCTTTATCTGCAGTCTCGTCAATATCAACAAAACTGCAATTGTCTACCATCATGTGCATGCCAATTTTTTCACCTACCCTTTGAATAATTGCAGCAGCAGAAGAAGAGTTAGAAAATTCATCTATTATCT
>Ga0181466_1000372_pt1 | contig 16782 bp, 9 predicted proteins | sample InSIn4gowninarea_FD_119078 | JGI IMG/M metagenome (GOLD analysis project Ga0181466, IMG submission 119078) | Clean room microbial communities from NASA Spacecraft Assembly Facility at Jet Propulsion Laboratory, Pasadena, California, USA -... ... | reverse complement strand
AAATATTATACGCAACTTAATTTACAACTATACTGTTAGGAGCTTCTAAAATATAATCCTATATATTATGAAATCATTCATAGTTCATAGTTATGTTACTAATGAGTGGGAATGCGATATTTGACTTTATATAGGTATAAGTGTGAACATGTGCGTATAGTACGCATCCTTATGTATCCAATATGCATAGCTTGCGCGCGTTGCTTGATTGTATTTATGGATTATGCACTGGGGATTTGGAAAGAAAGATCATAATAGATGTTTCTTTTCCGAATTGCCAGTCAAACAAAATTTCCATCTTGTTTTGTTCAATGGAAAGAACCTTTATAAACCATTGTATGATAAAAAAAAAGTAGGTTTGTACTCGAAATTTCGGTGACGTAAAAATTACAACATGGGTTTAGTTAGAATAATTACTTAATATTAACTAATTGTGAAGGGTTTTATTTGTAATTTTAACATTAGAGAAATTCAGTAAAATCAAAATTAAATATAAAAAATATGCATAAATATAACTTTTAAACTTGAAAGACGTATGTTTCTAAGACTTAAAATGTGACATTTTAGGATTTTTAATACTCGCATTTTATGACACTTAAAAACCCAGAATATATTCTTAATCCAGAAAATTATTTCTTTAAAGCTATGCAATAATACTTTATTTACTTATTTTCAGAATGCATTGAATTTGATGTAAATCTGCCATCAAAACTTTAAATATGTAGTAGAAAAAAGTAGCCAAAAATGTAAACGAAAAATATTAAAAACATCTCAATAGAAATTTGATGCCAGAAACCAAGTGTCGGGCAAACTAGCGTATCGGGAAACTGAGTGTCAGGACAACGAGCGTGTCGGGCAAACGTGCGTTGGGAAACTGAGTTGTCGGGCAACTGAGTGTCGGGAAACCGTGCGCCTCTGGGTTTATCGCTGTACGGTCATATTTTTTTGCACACGAGGGCTAATTAGACCGGGGCCTACAGTTTAAAGTGGATTCCGAACCACTACAAGTACCCAAGCCCGAGGAATCGAACCCACGAACTGCTAAACTGAAGACCACAGCGCTAGCCAGGTCACACCATTGATAACACTGCTTGATTAACAAAGTGCTGCCAAGTAAAGTGAGAGCAATCGAAACATAGTTGGTCTCAGATTGATGATAATTCTCCCAGCCTTTCTTTTTATGCACATTAATGCACACACGTTATACATATTAGTGCATTTTAATCGGTAATATTTGCTAACATATCCCCTGGTGACGATATTTGCTACTAATATTTTTTCGACAGAAATCAATAGCCCATAGTCCGCTCATCAAATATCGTACTGTTTCATCCAATAGTTGACTCGCTAGAGGGCTCTAAACACTAAACACCTCATGTTATTTTATAACCACCCTGTACAGGCGGTATACGGACATGTAAAATCTATAACGTTCGATTTCTTAAGCAAAATTGCGAAGTAATACTCTTTAGCGATGCACTTTCATGATGATTGCACCACACGCATTCAAATATTGCATTATTTGACTGTATGACGAAAACGTATCTATAATTTTCCGCGTAGTTTTCAAATGCAGATTTGAAACGCGTAGTTTTAGTACTTATTTTTAGTGAATTATACAGAAATTTGATGGTCGCTGGCGACTGTATTCTAAAATGTTTGTCGTCAATTTGATGAGTGGCGACTACGAGTCTCACAATCATTACGTATAGGACTTTGCTTACACAAATAATATTGCGATCCCCTTAATTAATTTTCGCGTGAAAACATCAACATACATTATTTTTCTTTGAAAATTTTATGCTTAAAACTTTTCTCAATCTTTATCTCTGTCCTGAATATCATATGTTAATAATCAAAAATCTACAATGAAATACCAAATATTTTCATTCTATGAAAGACAATAAGACTTCTCCGAACAGCCTCCTTCCATGAAAAATTCATGGCTACAGACCAGACATCGAGGCTTTCACTTAGCTTGTCTCTGCATCGAGAGCACTAATTATGTTTTTTTATTACCTTTTCAAAGTTGCAGGCTATAAAAATAATAAAAAAGAATTAGTTGCAATTTTTTTATTTTCTTTCTATTTTTTTTAATTGAAGCCTAGACAAAAACACAGTGGCAGTGAATCTACGCTATACCAGTCCGAATAATGATGGGATAAATGACAAGTATTTTTCCCCCTTCTACTGGTTTGTAGGCAAAGAATCGAAGAAGATGCGTTGTTCGAAAAGCATAAGGATTTTCACACACAAAGTCGAAAAAAAATATAACCTTTATTTTTTTTGCAAGTCATTTCTTTCGTTTTTGAAAAGTAAAAGGCAAAGAAAGGAAAACAGTTTTACAGCTCTAACGTTTTGTACAATAATAAGTTCCGACGTATAGAACATTTATGTATGTACTATTTTTTATTTTAATTTAATTAAACGATTACTAAGAATTTTATCGACAACAGCCTGCTATTTTAGCTCGTTCATTTAAAGTATGTACTCCAAAAAGAATAAACTTGATTCAAATTTATTCTTGCACTCAATATATATTCAATTTTGGATTTCAATTTTTGAAGATTATGACAATGGCATTATGATGCCGTAAACTTCTACCTTGATTTTTTACATTTTGTTGATATTTGTTGATTGTTTATAGGTGATAGTTATCTTTTGGTTTGCGTGCATCTATCATTTTAGGTAATTTGTGGCCAACGACAATACACATATTGCATGACGTAACAGATTTTTTTACATTCTTAAATTTTATGCTCATAAATTATCGTTTTTTTCCAAACATTTAATTCTAAAATTTGAGTATTTTGCGTGTTTATTTTCTTTTTTACGACACGCAATATCTATACACTGTCAACATAGGCAACAATATAATAAATATGGTTTGGTTTGTTTTGTCGCTCTATGGTCATTTTTTATACACGAGGGCTATTTCGACCGGAACGTAATTTTAAAGTAGATTTCTAAGCACTACAAAACACCCAAAACTGAAGCGGGAGTCGAACACTGAAGGCAAGAAAGTTAGTCATTCAGTCGCAGTTGGCTCAGTAATAAATATGTGAGGAATAAATTTGGGAAAGTCAGTGTATTGCTAAAGTTTTTAATCTCTTTGCCTTGAGACGTTGTTTCTTTAACCTGTTGATCTGGATATTTGCGTTTATTAATTATACACATTTATAAGAAATCTGGGACTTCAAACGGTAATGTATCTCGCAATCACACCCATTTTAGTCATCCAGATGCTGTATGTTAAGAATTAGGCAATCAAAATTGCTGCCTGTACTTTACAAACACTTTATTCAAATAGTTAAGTTAAAATGCCATTTGACACGAATTGCCGCAAATGCTATCTTTCTGAATAATTTTTTTTTGCATGATATTAAAAACGTTTATGAAGCTTTGTTGGTTTAGATCCTATTTCTGGGTCTAGCGAGATTATTTTCTCGTCAGTACTCACTAAAGCAACAAAAGCGATTTTATAATTTCAAACACGAAGTTCATACAAATCTGAAAAACCAACGTAATGAAGCACAAATGGGAGAGAAAATGCGCAGACAGCTGTTTTGATACCACTTGGGGAATCGTCTTCAGTGCAAAGGAGACAAAAACGACAAGAGTCAAAATTGGCTTGTGGTTCATTACGTTGGTTTTTCAAATTTGGATTTACCAGCACAAATGATCAATTTATTCTTTTATACGAAGTTCATAATTAAACAAATTCACGGATATAAACAAACGAGGAAAAGCGTATCATACAGGGTGATCAAGAAATAACAGGAGGTGTTTGCAGGCCTGCAGCGTGTTATGTACTGGACGAAATATAACAAAATTTGGCCACAATACTTATTAAAGTATGCGGTTTCGATTTTTCAAGAAAAAAAAATTGTACCAAAAACGCCGATAGGGGCAAAATTGGCGCTACGGTCGAAAAGTTCAGCAGGAAATTAGCATATACGGGTACTTTGTGATACAATATCGAGGATAAAAGGAAGGGATGCGGTAATTCTTGTCATTCTGCAAGAAATCGCCGCCGATGATGTTGTCACTACCCGATCGTGCCTTATTAGTCAAGCTGTTTTATCAGCGGGATGAAAATGCCAGTGCTGCTCTTCGTGAGTACCGGCGGTTAAAAGAGTTACGTAGGGGACCGATGACCATAACTAACTTACGAAAGATGATTGAAAGATTTGAAACAACAGGAACTCTTGGTGTGCAATCAGGTCGTGGACGTAAACGTATTAAGCAGGAACAAATTAAAGAAGTTGCAACTGCCGTTGTGGATCAGGCTACAGCTAATACGCAGGGTAACAGCAGTGCACGTTCAATATCTAAACAAACGGATATCCCGTTTTCGACGGTGCAGAAGATATTGCGTAAGATTATCAAATTTTATCCGTATAAGATAACATCAAATCAACAATTGCTCCCAGGGGACAGAAATACCCGACTTGAGTTTGCTTTGAGATTTTTGGCTCGGTTGGAAGTGGATGACGATTGGCCTTGGCGGATATTATGGAGCGATGAAGCTCATTTTCATTTACACGGTGATATCAATACGCACAACTGCCGCATATGGGCTGATGCAAATTCGCACGTTGTTCACCAGATCCCCTTACATTCACCGAAAGTTACAGTTTGGTGCGGTTTCACTGCTTCCTTTATCAATGGCCCGTACTTTTATAAAGTTGGTAGAAATGGACTAACGACTTGCTCTGTCAATTCCGATAGGTATGCGAATATGCTTGAGAACTTTGTGATACCGGAATTGCAGCAAAGAAATTGTATCTATTCTACGCATTTCATGCAAGATGGAGCGCCACCACACATCGGACGTCGGGTGAAGGATGTTCTGCATCAACATTTCACAGACGATAGAGTGATCAGTCGGGCATTTCCCATGAATTGGCCTCCAAGGTCCCCTGATTTGAATCCTTGTGATTTCTGGTTGTGGGGCTACTTGAAAAGCGTTGTGTATCAAGGACATGTTCCAGACATTCCTACCTTAAAAGAACGAATAATGTTACATGTAAGACGAATAAATACCGATATGCTGCGAGCCACCGTCGAACATCTTGTATACCGCATGCAATTATTAGAACATCAGGCTGGAGGTCATATTGAACCAAATTTGTAAGTGGCTGTAATAAACGGTTTTGATTAGTATTTGGCGAGTTGTTATTTACTGTTCCCATACACCGTTATGTGTTTTTTTTTTCATACATTATGCGCTTGCAGCGCCAGAATATTTCCCCTATCGGCATTTTTAGTAGTAATTTTTTTTTCTCGAAAAATCGAAACCGCATACTTTAATAAGTATTGTGGCCAAATTTTGTTATATTTCGTCCAGTACATAACACGCTGCAGGCCTCCAAACACCTCCTGTTATTTCTTGATCACCCTGTATTTTTACACTTGAGTTAATTCAAATAATTAGCCCAATCAAACGTAGCTAAATAAATATTAATTAATCCTATATTGGATTATGTTATAGAAAACAGTTACCAATCAGAGAACATTAATAGGGATTTCAGAAATATATTGAACGTTGAGAAAAAACTTAACTGCTACCATAAAGCTAATTCACACACTCCCACCGTGTTAGTGCCCCTGACAAATTGTTCACACTTCATCCCACATTCCCCAGTCGAAAAAAGCTCCAGTGAGCTTGACGCGGCGGATCCAGGCGTTCCGACACGACGTGAGTCCAGAAATTTTTAATCGCCATCAAAATATTTTTGCTTCTCGTATGTAAATAAAGCATAACCAAGATAAAATAGGAGCAAAACAACGCACATTTCTGGATTGGATTGAACTACGGCAATGGGTGAAATGCGTGGGTCACCTAATTTCAAAATGTAAAACTGTTGTTAACCTGATTATCGATCTGCATTCCTCGGAGTGTTCATTTACTTTCCTCGTGATCTTAGTTTGATGGAAGCGATTTGTGCAATTTTAAAAGCAAACAAAGGCGACGGCTTTCAGCATTTCTCAACAAGAATGTTGTTTCGCGCGATTAAGCCGGTAAGCTTTGAAGGACTCTGTCACCATTAATCGCACTCGAAGCCCAAAGCCATAATTTTTGTGGCCGTTGATTAATTAGGTTTCTCACATTTGTGCGTCACTGGAGAATTTTAGTTGTCATACCTTTATCAGTTTTCTTATCTGTATTAAGTCATCATAGAACATATCAAGCGTTTTTCTTGAAGAAAAATGGAATGTGGGCTTTTAATGCTAAAAAAACTATAGCTAAATGATAAAAAAACAAACTCGGAACTGTTTTGCTGCCGGCTATAGCTTGATCATTTGAAAACTGGGAACAAGCTTTTCAAACTTAAAGCTCAGCATTAATTTTATCTTTGACTGCCTTTTGCAAATTTAAAACTGCAAATTTTTCCAGCATTTGTTTCTTCACATGAAGTAGGATAATTGAAGATCTGTTCGATGTTAAATTGAGTGTTCTCGGGAATAGATTCGACCGCTCTATATAAAAAAGACAAAATTCATTTGCAGAAAAAGCCTCGATTATTTCCTCAAAATAGACAAAGATTTATTATTTTGAACAGCTTAGCACTTGTTTTACTTTAAAATTTTTGCCTTGTTTAAAACTTTTTTTTTATCGACGGGTTTGGGTCAAGTCGTCGACAATCACTTCGTCGTCAGGTCATTTAGTCGACAGGAACGTTTCGTCGACAGGTACGTTTCGTCGATAAATGTTTACTTCTTGTGTTTCAAGGTGATTCGCATAAAATTTGTGAATAGAAATTATTGAATAAAAATGCTTCATCTCGAGAACAAAAACTTTGGAAGACAAAATAGATGAAAGATAGCTGAAAATAGTTATCATCCACCAGAATGAATTATGATCCATACAAAATTAATCCAATCAATGTAAAAAGAGTACCACATCGTTTTACATAGAGTCAGTAAAACGACTTGTTAGTTGTCGACGAAACGTACCTGTCAACGAAATGACCTTGTCGACGAAACGACCTGTCGACGAAACGACCATGTCGACGAAACGTACCTGCCGACGATGTGGTGTCGACGAAATGACCCGTCGACGAAGTGATTGTCGACAATGTGAACGCGACCGTTTATCGACACCCACTTTTCTCTCTGTCAATTGATACAATTAAAAATTAAACCCTTTCTTAACGACAAAGGTAGCCCCTATGATCACCCGGTTTTGTACCATTGAGTTAAAATATATTTTCAACTGTTCGACTTTCGGATGAAAGAAGATAGTTTTTCTTATCTTGCATTGCTTAACTCTTCACACAGATAGGAACAATTTCTGCCTGAAAATCTCATCACTAACAAAAGAAAGCAATATTTTAGTAAAGGAAGAAACTTAGAAGTGTCGCATGCTTAAACAATTTGAACATCGATTTTCCATTTACAGTAGTGTTTTAAGAAGCGGTGACGATCAGGTGACATAACGAAGCAATTAAACCACTTATTCAAGCCCAAGCAAATTTAAAATTAATTGATACAAGTGGATATTTTATTCTGAATTCATGGTGGTTAGCGTTTGTCAGTACATTTAAGCAATCAAATTCATTCATTATCACAAAACGAACATTGCCATTTTCTCAAATAAAATGTATAATAAAAAATTAATAATTTAAGATTTTTTTTAATAACGAGGCACGTAACTCACGCTGCTGGCCTTAGCGGATCGCCACTTATGATGGCCTTTCTGTGATACGGTGCCTTCCAGTGGGTGGGAGATTCAAACCACAGACCCGTAACTTGCGAAACAGGCGTGCTACCCGTAATTCCTATCGTGGTGGCAGGTAAAAATTTTAAAACGTAGTAAATAATGAATTAAAAAACTGAAATCATTAAGTATTAATTTTATAACGCAGTCATCATCTTAAATGAAAGTTACAATATGCAAGCGTGCTAGATGGAACAGACTCACTTTAATATCAAGAACCTCTCGGAACGACGATCTACTTCCCTTAACGATTTCTTTTCGTTGGAACACAGAGGAGTCACACTTGTGATGTTTTATTGTGACTGTTTTAGGTTTGCACAGTTTTTATTTCTGAAAACTCTCTTAATAATATTTTTGAATAGAACTTGATGTTTGCTTTCGGTCGACAGTTTTATGACTCATTGTTTTGAAACGAAAATAAATGTGCCGATCTATTCAGCAGTGTTACATAATTCAGGTGAAAAGTAATGTGCCCGTAAAAAAGTCCTGAAAATACAATATACATGGGTATACTTAAATCTTGATACTAGGAAGACGACGGTTTTTGACTAATCATGGATACTGAACTAGATATGTTTATTTCAGTTAAAAGTTTTAAATGATTTCTTCCAGCAACGAGAGTTGTCATTCCTGTAACTATTCTACCATGTTTTTCCGTTTTTTTTTCTTTCGAAAAATATTATTCACGAAATTTCGTTCATTGTAAAAGCCAATAGCCTCGTTAACAACGAATATTGAGACGACTGCACGACAAGAACAAGTTAATCCTTAACTCACGCATGACGAATTCCATGTAACACACCCGGAAACTTCTAATTGGTTTCATTTTACGTATCCTTCCAATTATTCATTGGAGTTTTCACGTGCTGAGTTTAAGAAGATACTTTAAATTTAGATAATTAGATAAAAATCAAAATAAATAAAGTACACAAAAACCGCAATATTAAAAAAGATTTTAAAATTACATTGTTAATTGTATATATCCTAGAGGATTATAATTTCATTTTCAAAAATTTGCAAAATAAACCACCTGTTAGAAAGACATGAAATTTGACCTGAAGTACGGAATTGCGCAACCGTATGTACCATGTTGGGAAACTGGGAATTGAGAAAAAATACCAGAAGTTGTGTCTATAATCTCAAATAATGACTCATTCAAAAAAGGAAGAAAATTGAAAAAAATAATGCTGGTTTTTCCATTAAACCCACAATTTTATATCAGCTACATTCCTCGGAACACTCTTTTGCATAATTTTCATACATTACTCTCTTCGGAGCTGTAGAAACTTCTTCCACTATGCATATTGTGGAAATAGGATAATTTTCTGAACATTTTACAGTTCAGAAAATACTTCAATTAAGGGTGCTTTAGCTCTTAAGCACCAAAAATTAATGTTGTATCCGGTTGTTGGGCCCCAGTCAATGTCATTTTATAGATAAAGCTGGCTTCATAAAAATAACTAATCTTATTTGGGATATATTTCGAATTAATGTGTTTTTATCACAAATAATTTATTATAATAAATGAAAATATGTCTAAGAAGCAATTATTAATTTTATCATTCCAAGTTTTATATATTATTGTCATGGTAATAAAAATAATTAAATATTAATAATATTAAATTAAAAATTATTAACACAAATGCAATTAAATAGTGTAATTCCTATATTCTTATTGTTGATACGCATATAAATTGTATTTATTATTGTAAGCGCATCACCTTCGCCAGGACGCAATCTTATCATCTTGAAGGTCATTTAGCACCACTCATTGCAGTTTTTGTTTTAAGCAACAGTAAAAATAAAACAAACCACATAAGATTTTTTTTAACATTCTATTATTGCTGCCCCACCCGTTACTCAGCATAATAAAGGAACAATGGGTTTTAACTCCTTATCTTGCTAGCTATTTTCCTCAAATGAAAAATCATTTAATAAAACGATTCAAGGTGGAGCAAAAAAAGTAAGAGAAAATAGAAATGTTTGTTTGTAATTATTTTTTCATGCAAATGTTCCCATTTCACGGAAGACAAAACAAAAACGTAAATGCTTTATGTAGCATCCTATTAACAGCAATACAATGAATGTTGATTTTAGAGTTAGAAAAATTATGTAATTTAAATAGGCCACTATCATTCGTCAGTTTTCTTATGATTTATATTTTGTTATAATATTCAGCTTGATCTGTATTTGTACAAAAAACAATTCAGTCTTGCTAAAAGAATTTAATTGTAAGTTATAATAATCAAAGAAAACGTTTATTTAATTACGTAAAATCTTCGCAAAATTAAGTTAAGTACAGCTAATTTCGGGATACATGAGGCAGTTTTTTCTTTACGGCATTTTTTTAGGTCTCAATACATAGTGTTTCAAAGGCGCATTAATCTTAGAAATACAGTGTAGATATCAATATACTTATTAAGGGCTTTTATACCATAAAGTACCTGCTTTCTGGTAAATGTATAATGAATGTGCACTACTCGCATATAACCATGCTACATTCTGACATTAATTAAGATAAAGTTTTTCTCTGTGGTACAGGCATAATTTTGATTCAAAAGATCGCAATATTAGCTGAGACACAAATATTTCTAATTAACAAACAAAAGTAAGACACATGATTCAACAGACAATAATTAAGGAGACAGCTCGGGAACATACAGGCTCGAATCCCGATTTTCGGTGCCGAATGCTTTATAGTATACGTATTATAAATTTTAAAGATATTTAGCACAAGTGAGCAAAAATGCGTTCATAAGAAAATAGACAAAATATGATCTTCCATCCGTGGATATTCTCATCTTTCTTAAATTCTGAAATTAAATAATTTATCACAGTATTTATTTTAATACAGAAGATCAAAATAGTTGCAATTTGACAGTAATGTTTTAAAACCAGTTCTTAAATTCTTTTAAATATATATAAGGATATTAATTTAATATTGCATCAAAAGTCATTATAAATCAAAAGAGATTCCGTTTAATGTTGTTATATTGACATTTAAATAGTCATACATAAATCCAACCTTTAAGTGATTTTCGAAATTTAACATTTTATTTTTCTCATATTTTCTTACTTATATTTAGAAATAAACTTATACTAGAGAGCAAATTTGATTTAAATAATGACCTTGTTAAAAATGGATAATGTCATAAATTCTGAAGTAAATATTAAATGTTCAATGACATACGCATCGAATTCCTCATATCCTATATGAATTTTCTTAGGGTAAAAGGAATTAGTAATTTCAAGACGGAAGAGGATAGAGCATTTTTACTGATCCAAAAATTAATGAACAAGAATGTTTGTCAACCAAGAGATTCTAGCGACAATCGAATTATTTTCTCATATCGCATGTACAGTGATGATGACACAGGTTGGTCTGTAATAAAGATATACATAAAATGACTGTTTCCACACTTCTTTGATACCCAGAGAAAGAGGAAACATCCAAAACGTAGAATAAAATATTTAAAAAGACTAGGAAAAAAAAGGAAAACTATATTTTTTTGCATTTTATATATTAGGATTTTTTTCTGAAAATACCCAACTTTTCAAAGCCTTCCACGTACTCTTTGAATATATATGCCCTAACTTAAACAAAACAGGAAGAAAATGAAATTTAAACTTACATAATTGCAGATGGCTTCCTGGGAGAAGTATATACAATCCTTAAGCTTCCTTCTTTTGAAATGAACTGTCACTTAGCAAAAAAGGCGAATGGGCTACATGTTTTTTTCTGTTCAGACAAATTTCCTTTTCTTATAAGAACACATGGAACAGTTCCTAAAGAGAGAGACGACTCAGCACTCAGCTACTTAACGGCTAACTTCTGCCGAGAGAAGTGACTCGCGACCTGAAAGAGGAAAATCATAGTTCGCGGTCGTTTCGTAACCCTAGGAAATGAAAGCGCCAAGTCGCCAAGGGATGCCAAGCACTTATTATGTCAAGTGAGTGTTGGGTAATGAAATCCCGTTCGTTCCATCTGATTTAAATTCAACATTTCAAATATTCGACTGATTCAACTAAGCGACGATAAAATCCTGCATGTTTATGAAAACAAAAATATAAAAAAAACTTTTGGTATTCTTATTTTAAAAAATACATAAAAGAATCACATATTTAAAAGAAAAAGTCTAAAAAATATTTGCAAATTGCTCCAAACGTTTCTAGAAGATGGTGTTAGAAAAACGGTAACATTTCCTTAGGTATTATAACCCTTACAACAGTGCTTCAACACTTACAGTGACTCCAAAAATTGAGGATACACTGTGTTTTTCTTAAAAAAACCTCACGTATCAATAAAATAAGGAACGATATATAATTAAATGAAAAGCCAAACCTTATATTCATATTATAGCCCCTCTTTGACATTTTTTTTTACACTGAAATAAGCAACAAATACCATGTCAACAAGGGATAGATTAAAATAGCAAACAAACATTGATAAATACCTGCCCCAAATAATTAAAGATACACTAAGCGAAAATCGCCATTCTCGCCCATTAATGTGCTGGAAACCTATTTGTATCATTCTAAACTTTGATTACATTTCTTTGTCAATCTTATTGTTAAAACATACAATACTTTGAAATTTGAAAATTAAATAATGGGCCCTCAAATCAGATCGCGCAAGGAAACTAGTGTTGAAATACGAAAATTAGTCATAAGTTTATCAAATGAAGGTAAAAGTTATCGCAGAATAACTGAAATTATTGGAAAAAGTCGTTCTTGCGTTCAAAAAATAGTTGGAAGATTTTAAAAAGATGGAATATTGGAAAACAAAGTCGGAAGAGGACGGAAGGAAATTTTAAGTGCAGCTTCAAAACGAAAGATAGTAATGGCCATCAAAGTTGATCCCAAAGTAAGTGCATTGAAATTAGCTTCAGAAATGTCTCAGTCAATTGGTAGAAAGGTCTGTCTTCAAACTGTACGCATTGTGCTTATTAAAGCTAATTATAATGGCAGAACAGCGAGAAAGAAATCCTTAATTAGTATGGCTAACCAAGTAAAGCTGTTGCAGTTTGCAAAAATGCACACACTGAAGACCGAAAACTTTTGGAAAAGAGTCATCTTTAGTGATGAAAGTAAATTTAATGTATTTGGCAGCGATGGTCGACGTACAGTATGGAAAAAGCCTAATACTGCATTAAATCCCAAAAATTCCGACTGTAAAACATGGAGGAGGGTCAGTTATGGTCTGGGGATGTATGGCTGCGAATGGTGTTGGTAAGCTTGTTTTCATAGATGGTATTATGAACCATAATGTATATTTAAACATTTTAAAGACTAATCTCAAATAAAGTGCTGTGAAATTGGGTCTAGATGGAAATTTTATATTCCAGCAGGACAACGACCCCAAACATACTGCCCGCAATGTAAAGTCATGGCTACTTTTCAACTGCAAACAGCAATTACACATTCCACCCCAATCCCCTGATCTCAATGTCATTGAAGATTTGTGGTCAATAATCGAACAGGCTGTCCAGAAACATCGAATAACAAGCAAGGATTACTTAAAGCGGATACTCCAAGACGAATGGGATAAAATATGTCCAGATGTTACCAAAAATTTGGTCGAGTCCATGCCAAGGCGTTTAGAAGCCGTTATCAGAACAAAAGGACAATCGACGAAGTACTAATTAATTTCTGGCCCTCAAAAATGAGTCTGTATCCTTAATTATTTGGTGCACGAATGTACTTATGTTTGTTAATTATTCAAATTTATGCTTAATGTTTATAAATTTGGTAAATTATTTCAACTTAAATAGTTGTAAAATAATATCTGTAACACAAATGTATCAAGTAAGATATACTTTTGAATTTTATTATGTATGATTTATTAATATAACAATAGTTCATTTTAAGAAAACAAGGTGTATCCTCAATTTTTAGAGTCACTGTACATGGCACATTTTCTTTGAGAAAACATTAAAATTCTTCTTTGCTTTGTAATCGTACTAACTTACTTTGAAATTTTCATGATAAAAAAATTTCAGGAAACAAATCTGAGTCATTTAACCGTCAATTTTGATTCAAATAAACGGAGAGTTTCCTATGTGTGTGTAAAAGTGTGATTCTGTTATGATTTTCCAGTTTTGATTCATTAAAGTGTTTGATTCACTTAAATACTTAAATAAAGAATCAATTAAACGGGTTACCATTACGTAACTAGTCGAATAACAGATGGAGTACATCTTTTCCCTGATGTCTGAACTAATGTTTGGTTTCATGGAGTTATAGCAATATTTTCCTGAATGAATAGTCCGTTTCACGCATGAAAATAAAGCAAATGAAGAAGATAATTACAAAAAGTCGGTACATAGAATAAACGACTAAATAGATTTCGTTAAACAATAACTTACAATTAAAAGCTTTTTTAAAGAAATAAAAATGCTTATATTCCAAAAAGAATCATATAGTTTTTTTACGATTCAGGTAACATTTTCACCACATGAAAACTGGGCACAAATATTTAAAAACCAAAAATCAGCATTTATATTACTATTGGTTTGGTTGGGTCTTGTAAAATTTCGAAGCACAAAAGTTTTCAGTAAAACTTAAATATGCTGAACGACGTATAACATTAAATTTCGCTTACACTATAATTTAAGGATGAACACAAATTGAAAAGCAATTAACCTTTCAGAATTTCTGAGCAATCCTAAATAGTGAGGAATGAGAGAGTGGGACCAATGGGTAAGGAGGTAAAAAATGGAGATAGGGAGTACGGATCCCTCCCTCAGTGACTGGCATACATGGATCCCACTTCACCGGCCAGGCTAACAAGACCAAGTCCCTTTGTAACTACATCACTTTTCATGATCTTCGACTTGATGTCATTTGTTTGGGTACCTGAATCATCGCAATGATACAACTCTCGGATACAACCGCATGCCTTTCATTACCAGGACTCTGATAACATTTTTGCGTGGATGGAGATAAACAACCGAATGATGTATAGGCAATAAGTGGAGCTAATCCAGGGAGACACATTCGCCTAGGACGTGACTCACTTGAATGCGAAGATTACTTGAAAAAACAAACACATACTTTAATTAGCAAATGGAGAAATTTGAGTCGGGAATGAAAAAGTACAACGTGATTGGAAGAGAATATGTGTCCCTTAGGTCGAATTTGGTTTGTCGCTCTGCGGACATTTTTTGTACACAAGGGCTAATTAGATAAGAACCTACTGTTTCAAGTGGATTCCGAAAAACTACAAACACCCAAGCCCGTGGCGGGAATCGAACCCGCAAACTGCTGAACTGAAGTCCAGAGAAATGACCAAAATACAAAATAAGTCACTGTCATAACGTAAAAGCAACTTTAAAAATGTATTACTGAATTTTCTGAAAATATCTAATTTTAGCTATATGTAAATAGCATATGAAACAATGTAAACGAAAACTTAGGCGAATTAATCTGAGCACAGATACTACAATATCTGTTAAAATTAGATAGTAATAATGCTAAAATGTATATGAAATGAATAAATAAGAAAACGTCAAATAGAAAAATATGCAACTGAAATATATGAAACTCAGAGACTTTGCAAACGAAGCACAGGAAAGGAAAGAAATTACATGAAAAATGTAAAATGTGAATGTAAAAATCCCTTGGAAAATTATCTTTGAATCTTTGGGTAATGTGGACACTATATATGAAATTCATGGGACTTTGATCCGGAAAAAGTCGTAATAACAGTTACAATTAATTGCTACTTATGTAAAAAATGCATGTAAAACCATAAACTTCATTAAAATGAGTAAAAATGTATGCTGGAAACCTAAATATCACTACCAGAATGTGAAGAGCAAATGAAATTGAAAAAGCGTGCATGAAAATCTATGAAAATAAGAAGAATAAAATTTATCTGTAAAAGCAAGATATATAAAAAAATTCAAAAAATTTCTATCAAATGTAAAACTGATTGGTGAAAAGTATAAGAACAATTACGGGTGAAATGTGCGGATAGTTGCAAATATGTGTGACGAAATATGATAACATTTATTAATCTTCGTTTTTAGTTGTTATTGATGATAAAATGTCCAAAATATACATAGATGTGAATTTTACTGTTTTAAAAGAAAATAACCACTAAAATGTAAATCTATATGCTTAAACGCGGAAGTATTAAGGAAAAATATGTTATAGGAATATTTGAAACCTTGTACACGAGCAACTATGAATAATACATGTAAGAAAATGAATGTGGATAGTGCACTTGTGTTATATGTGAATGAAAGATTGTGTAAATATCGCTATTTTAGCATAATAGCCTTGTTTATGCTAAAATTTATGTAAAAAAATGTATAACTAAGCGTTAAAATATAAAATATCTTGAAAAAGGCAATGAATGCAAATAACTGTGAATAAAAAAATTCAACATGAAATAGGTTTTAAAAGTAAATAATGAGTATAAAATTTGCAAAAATTCATTTAAAAATGTTTATTTTTATAAAATGGTATAAATAGACTGTAGGCCATATGTGGATGAAAAACACTTGCGTACACTCCTGCGTTATAAATTTGTGTGAACTAATGTAACGAAACCTGCCAATATATGTGCACTTCTAGATAGATAATTATAAACATTGTATATGGAAAGTCTAAAATCTACTTGGAACTGAAATATGTAACTGACGATGAAATGACTAGTATTAAGCTAAATATCAAGCCATGCTACAAACTGTTGAAAGTGAGAAATTTTTAAAGTGAAGCTTTAGTGGAAGATTGTCTATATAAAAAAGAAGTAAAGTTGATCGTACAATAGAAATTATATTCCCAGAGAAAGAAGACAGTACTGTTTGAATATTTTCAGATTTCCATGAAAAAAGGCGCAAAATATTAAAGTAAAAGGCAGAGTTGTGTCTACAACCTACTCAGAACTGCGGCCAAATTTTTTTACATACCAATTACCACCAGCTGGAGAAACTATAGAAAGATAGGCAGATGGAAGAGGATAATAAAAAAGATAGAAGAAAATCCTAATATATAAAATGCAAAAAAATATAGTTTTCCTTTTTTTTCCTAGTCTTTTTAAATATTTTATTCTA
>Ga0181466_1000365_pt1 | contig 17010 bp, 12 predicted proteins | sample InSIn4gowninarea_FD_119078 | JGI IMG/M metagenome (GOLD analysis project Ga0181466, IMG submission 119078) | Clean room microbial communities from NASA Spacecraft Assembly Facility at Jet Propulsion Laboratory, Pasadena, California, USA -... ... | reverse complement strand
CGGCTGTGGACGCTGTGCCTGGGCAAAGAGGATGAATATGAAATGAAAAAGGAATAAAAGAATAGATTTCATAGATAGTATTTTGGAGTTGGTAATATTTAGTTTTCAAATCTATGGTTAAGTTTTCATTTGAGTAGTTTACTATACAGATGAACGAAAAATTGTAAGGCTTTGATACGGCTTAGGTACGGAGAAGGTGGGGCCTTAGCACCGCTTTCCATGAACTATCCATGGCTTTACCATGACTTTGATATGGCTTTAGTATGACTTTGGTGGGGAGGAACTATGATATAAGTTTAGTAGATGTTTAGTATAGCTCTGAAAGTTCCAATATTGGAAATTAAGATCTTGGGGGATTTTATGAGTAGATTATAAAATAATGCTGACAGGGTTTACAGACTTGTTCCAATCCGCAGGATGCTGCGCAAAATGGTTATCCCCTATAGATATGGATAGAGCCTACAGCACTCTGAGGTGAAGGTGTGGCTTTCTTCATCAACGGGTTAATACCCGTTGCTACAACATGGGTCGAGCCTACGGCTCTGTTCAACGACGGAATTCAATTTTATAACTTCATATAATGCGAGTCCAGGAACCCTGTCAGCGTTTTGGTGCGTGTGCCAAATGCCCAAGTAGGAAAAAACTCTATTGTATAATGAAAGTTTTAGTAAATTGTTTTACGATTCAAAACGATACTATGCCCCTTAAAACAATTAAAATATTTCTTGCCTCCTCTTCAGAATTGAAAGAAGACAGGGAAGAATTTCGAAAGTTCATAAGCGTAGAGAATGACCGGTTAAAGAAAAAAAATATTTACCTGGAAATAGTTCAGTGGGAGCAATTTCTTGATGCTATTTCGGATACCCGGCTGCAGGATGAATATAATAAGGTCATTGGTGAATGTGATATTTTCCTTTGCTTGTTTTATACCAAAGTAGGAAAGTATACTGCCGAAGAATTTGATACAGCCTACCAGGTTTTTAAAGAAAAGGGAAAGCCAATGATATGGACCTATTTTAAAGATAGCCCTGTAAACACAGGATCAAATAATGATGAAAATAATACGATACCTACCTTTAAGAAAAAGCTTAACGACTTAGGTCACTTCCCGACCAACTACAGTAATATTGATAATTTAAAATATCAGTTCAGGAACCAGCTAGATAAATATATAGATATAATTACACCAATATATATCTTTAATGAAAAGCTCACTAAGAGGTTGATTGAAGCCATTCAGGCATATAGTCCTCGTGCAAAGAAATTTTTAGAAAGCGTGAATAAAACAACTGTCGATTGGGAAACGCAATCACGCTTCAGCGATCCTGCAAAAGAAACTATCGCATTCAGCTTTGTAGGCAATTTTAGGTATTCAACTGCGTAAATTGATGGCAATTGGTAAAGAAGAGATGTCTGGAAATAAAATCAGGAAATATCTTGAAAACTGCCAGCTTACCTGTAAAAGAGCTTTGCAGCTTTTATGTTTTTCCCTGCTCTCTAAACTATGGGATTATAAAAAAGAGAACAATTATACATTATCATCTGACCAGGCAGATACCTGTAAGAATTTTTTTGATAATGAATTTGAGTGGGATATTAAGAGCTTTACTAATTTATTAAAAACACTTATGGACATTTATACAGACAATCAGCTCGAACTCCCAATAGTTGAACTCAATGAATCTACATTACCTCTTGATGCCCAAAGTCATTTTATAACAGCCTGTAATCAGCTACAGACAATAGATAAACTCTTAGATACTTTTGCTTATACAGTTGACGATTGTATTGAAGCTGAAAGTAACCTGACTACTGTTTTGGAGACTTTAAAGTTCCTTGTTAATTACAAAATGGTATCTATCAAAAGCATAAGCTATCTTGAAATGCGCAACAGTAAACCGCATTATTTATACAATTACACAGCTTTGGGTGTTGAAAGCAAATCTAACATTAACCAGGAAAGGGTGAACTATGCTGAAACACCGATCAATACAGATGCAGTTTTGCTATACAGAGGAAGTTACTATCAACATGTAAACCTGTTTCCATTTGTAATTGATGAAAATGCTTTAAAATTTGAAGGCGGCGCAAAGATTTGTTTTTATACCTGCCGTGATAATACAGATGGCAGTTTGAATTATAATTTTTTAGAGGATAACAGTATTGTAAAAATTGATAATAAAGAGAACGTAAAGCCTGGCATAGATAACAAGGCTATTAATGAACTACTTATAAATCCTCAAACGCTAAGTGAAATGAAGCTTAATTCTGTTTATACGCTTTTTCAGGAGGCGAAAAAAGCAGTTACGGGAATGGAAGATGAGGAAGAATTTGAAAATCCCTTTTAAGAGACTATTTAAAAGATAATCGGGCCTCGGAGGCGTGAAGGCACAAAAGGTTACATAAGATTTCAAAAGACCCATAGAGCAGCTTCTACTTTTTTAATCTAAGTTTTTTAAAGTTTTAAAAATTAAAATAGACTCTGGGACGACTTGCTATTTATTGCCATAAGAACTAATCCTTATGAAAAGATACCCCTTTAAATTTTTGGATGCGTACAGCAAGGAAGATACGGACATCTTTTTCGGCCGTGATGAAGAGATTGAGGCGCTGTATGAAATGATATTCCAGAGCTCTATTTTGTTGATTTACGGAGCATCGGGCACTGGTAAAACCAGCCTTATCCAATGCGGATTGGCCAGCAAGTTTCAATCACATGACTGGCTGGCATTAACCATCCGCAGGGGAAGCAATATTAACGCTGCTTTTGAAAAAGCGCTTGTGGATGCAGGTGGCAATGGAACATCTACTGCAGAACAGGAGGATATGGGATGGCTTGAGGAAGTAATGGAGGAAGGAGAAACATTAACAGCAACCCGGCAGTTAACTCCGCTTGCACAATCATTAAAGGCCATTTACCTTAACTCATTCCGCCCCGTATACCTGATCTTCGATCAGTTTGAAGAGTTGTTTATTCTTGGTACTGCAGGTGAGCAGGAGCAATTTATTGAAACAGTAAAAGAAATCCTGCAGGTAGAACAGCCTGTAAAAATGATCTTTTCTATACGGGAGGAGTACCTGGGACATTTAAACCGGTTTGAAAGAGCTGTGCCACAACTCCTGCGCAAAAAACTGCGGGTAGAGCCTATGAACCTGGATAAAGTGCGACAGGTAATTATGGGTGCTACCAGTTATAAACATTCAAATGTGCGATTGAAAGAGGGTGAGACTGATCTGATTGCGGAAGGCATTTTTGAGAAGATAAAGGGCCAAGAAAAAACACTTACCATACAACTCCCCTACCTGCAGGTGTTTTTAGATAAGCTGTATCTCCAAATAACAGGAGATGAAACCAGGCAGACCGAAGCAGTCTTTACTCTAGAAGCTTTGAATAAGATGGGGGATATAGGGGATGTATTACGCAATTTTTTGGAAGAGCAGGTGACGGCCATTTCCCGGAAACTGAGTACAGTATATCCGCAGATTACGGTAGAAACTATCTGGAATATATTATCCCCTTTTGCAACGCTGGAAGGTACGAAAGAGCCTATCAGCAAACAGGGCTTATACGACAGGTTACCCGGTTTAGATCCTGTGTTGATTGATGCAACGGTAGAAGCGTTTATTAATAGCCGCATATTGCGGTATACCGAAGAGGATGCCCTTTATGAAATAGCCCATGACTCACTTGCCATGCGGATTGCCGAAAAAAGAAGTGACGAGGAGATTGCACTTTTAGAGGTTAAGCGATTGATAAAAAGCCAGACTGCTTTAAAGGCAAATGCAAGAGAGTTGTTCTCGGAAAGGCAACTGAATTTTATTGAGCCCTATTTGGAGAAGATAAGGCTTACAGAGGAAGAAAGGGCTTTGATACAGCAAAGCCGGGAGGCTGTTGTAAAGAAGAAAGCTGCAGAGAAAGAAGAGCAGGAAAGGGAAACCCAGCGGTTACAGGAAAGACAGCAATTGTTGGAAAGAAACCAGCGGGCGCAAAAGCGATTTATACGGTGGGTAAGTGTAGCCTTGATAATAATGATTGTTTTGGCAGGATGGGCATTCCATCAACAGCAGGAGGCAAATAGAGATGAAGCTAAAGCAAAGTTAAATGAAAAAAGTGCCGATTCCGCTCGCCATCAAGCGCAGGTTGCTTTAGAAAATAACAAGAAACAACAAGCCATTTCCAAAGCAAAAGAACTGGAAAGCTTTGGGGATAGTTATATGGATTTAGGAAAAACTGATTTTGCATGTGCCAGTTATCGTGCGGGTTTGGATAGCTTGAAAGATTATTCAAAAGAAACACTTTACACGGAACTAAAACAAAAAGTAGATTCATGCAGATAAGTATTACCATACTATTTGTTTTTCTCTGTTTGAATGTGCAGGCACAGGAACAAAAATGCGCTAAGTATGATGAAGCAATGAAGAACGGGTATGAATACCTAAATACAAAAAACTATGATAAAGCACTTATAGAATTTCAGGCTGCACAGGTTGCCGCCCGCGAGTGTGATAGAAATACTAATGCTCCTGCAATTGAATTGAAAAAAGTATTTGATGGCTTAAAAGCACAGCGGGATGAGGCGATAGAAGCAAAGAAGGAAGCAGAGAAGGCAAGACGGGAAGCAGTTTCTCAAAAAGAAGCAAATCAAAACCTGCTGGCGAGAAATTACTGGAATAACAGCCAAGCTGCCAGGGCAGACAATGATCTGTTATCTGCATTATATTTTACAGCAGAAGCTGTTGCTTCAAGTAATGATAAATATCTTACTAAAAATTTATTAATTGATATTGAACCATATTTACCGGTTGTCAATTTGAACCAGGTTTTAATACATAAGGACAGCATTAGTCTTTCTAATTTCAATTCGTCAGCGACTGAACTTAGTAGCGCCTGTTTTAGTGCAGATGGAAAAAAGATCCTTGCTTTAGAGCATGATACAGTCCGTTTATGGGATGCGGTTACCGGAAAGGAGCTTGCCAATAATAAGATTATTATTGAAAGTGGCGGGGGAGGTTATGGTAATGAATTGGCTGCTACTTTTAGTTCAGACGGAAAACGGATACTAACTGCAGGTGGTTTTACAACTGCTCGTATCTGGGATGCAAACACCGGACAACTAACTAAATTCCGTTTGCATTATAAGGATACCACTAAAGGAAGGATAGTTGATGTGGTTGATCGAGCCTTTTTTAGTGCGGATAGTAAAAGAATAATAACAGCGGTAAATAATACCTTTTGTGTTTGGAACAGCATTACAGGAGAACAAATTGGGCATACTATAGAGCAAAATAATAATCATAACTCCATGGCAATTGCTTCCTTTAGTCCTGATGGGAAACAATTTTTGATAGCATCAGGCGATACTATACGCCTCTGGAAGACAGATTCCGTAGAACAGATAGGTTCTGCTATGGTCTTTAAAGATCATAGCACTATAAATAGTGCTGTCTTTACTCCAGATGGGAAATATATACTAGCAACATATGAGCACTTTGAAAATGCTTGTCTTTGGGAGACAGCAACAAACAAGTTAATTGATTCAACTATGCTGCATGATGTTTATACTGCTACATTCAGCAGAGATGGCGGGCTTATACTAACCGGAGATGGGGATAGTACTGAAAGAATATGGTATTATGACACAAGATTGCCAACGGGTATCGTTATGAAAAGCAACGATTATATAAAAGATGCTATTTTTAGCCCTGATGGGAAGTACGTTTTAACATCAAATTGGAATAATGTTACTCTTTGGGATGTAGTCACCGGAAAACAACTTGGTCCTGCTATAAAGTTTGAAACAAGCCTGCATAGCGTTGCATTTAATCCTAATGCCCTACAGTTTTTGACAGCTACTGAAGACGGTACCATTCGTATTTGGGATATCAACAAAGTAAGCATAACAGACTCTACTGCTCACTATACAAATGTTAAAGAAGCTATTTTTAGCCCTAACGGACAACAACTTTTAACGATAAGTCCCCGAGGCACTATCCAAATTTTGGATGTAAAATCGGGAAAGGTGATTGATAACGATTTAAACATGAAAATTCTGTAATTAGTATACTCTTCAGCTCTGATGGAAAAGAGATTCTTACTGCGAGTTCGGAGGATAATACTATACGCCTCTGGGATGCAAACACTGGGAAACAAATTGGCAAGGACATGAAGGATACAAATATTATAGAAAATGCCATTTTCAACTTTGATGAAACGCAGATCCTGGTAGTTACCAGCTATACAACTCCCTTACCTGATAAGCCGACACGGCTGCCTCCTACAAAAACGTATTATATAAACTTATGGGATGCACGCACTGGAAGGAGAATGGAATTTGCTAAATGGGATATTGAGACGGCTGCTCGTTTTTATAACTCTGACAATAAAAAACAATATAGGTACGGTATGGAGTATGGCTATAATTTAACGACTCCTTCTGATTATATACTATTTAGTTCCGGTGGGAAGGACATCCTTAGAGTATTTAACCGTGGTGACAGCACCACTTTACTTGAAAAGCGTAATGGAAAACAATATAGTATCAAAGCACGGTTTTATGTACCTATACAAAGTGCAGTTTTCAGCAACGATGGAAAATTCATTTTAACCATTGGCAAAGATGGTATAGCACGGCTTTGGCAAGTAAGTACAGGTAAGCAAGTTGGCCCTGCAATTAAACATGAAGGCGATATTAGCAGTGCTGTATTTAGTCCTGATGGAAAGATGAATTTAACAACCGGTAATGATAAAACGGTTCGTCTGTGGGAGACTGGCACAGGTAAACAGATTGGTTCCCCAATCAAATATGAGAAAGAAGTAAATAAGGCCTATTTCAATCCGGAAGGAACTAGAATTTTAGCGATAACTAATCAGGATAGCACGTCCACAGCCTATCTTTGGAATATTCCGGGTGATCTAGACATTCCTGGAAGTTTGTTTAAACTACAGGTGCAAGCCACTACAGGAATAGAATTTAATAATCAAACCAGCGAAATACAGCCAATTCCAGCCGAACAATGGAACAAACTAAAACAAGAATATAACAACAAAGCAAGAGAACATTATAAAACATGCCAGTACCGCGAGTATAATTTTTGGGCTCGTTTCAACCCCGAAGAGGCTAAAGTAATTACTGCAAATAAGTAAACTACCTAATACACCTTTAGAAGTTGCAGGCTAACCCCGAATATCATCCAACTCCACTATCCCAAAAAGCAATAACACTGGTTGTGCACGGACTCAACATGAAACCCACAGGCATGCTTGCCATCACACAATGGCTCAATGAACAAGGCTCGGATGTATATCTTGTAAAGCTCTCAGGGCATCATGAAGATTCGATACATATCAAACACATCACTTCAACGCTATGGGAAGAAGAAATGCTGCATGCCTATAGTATTGCAAAGGAAGCAGTTATAAAGAGTGGAGTACCACTTTTCTTTGTTGGGTATTCGCTTGGAGCATTGCTGGGACAAGCACTAATATTGTCTTTGAAGGAAGATAATATATTTGACAAACAAATACTTATTGCACCAGCAACAGCGGTAAGAAACAGAAGCTATACGTTGAAAGTTTTCTCTTATATCCATAAAAGAATAATGCTGCCCAGCTTTACACCGAGTCCATACAGGGCAAATAATTTCCTGCCGTTTACTGCTTTTGAGGTATTGTTCAGGAATGAAAGGAAGCTTATTGAGGCGCGGTATGAAACATTGAATATTCCTACTCTTATTTTTATAGACCCGAAGGATGAACTGATCAGCTATAAGAAGCTGATTGATTATACGCGCAGGTTTGAGCTGACCAATTATGAAATAGTGGTGCTGGATAGTAATCTTAGGGTGAGGCAAAGCCTGTATCATCACCTGATTGTAAGTGAGGAGACGATGGGTAAGGAGAATTGGGAGATGGTGACGGGAAGAATGACTGCCTTTCTGTTTACCGCTAAGACGGGAAGACGCTAAGGAGTTAAGGGACAAGAGACAAGCTGCAAGAAACAAGAAAGAAGCTACAAGGAACAAGAAAGAGACCTCAAGCTGCAAGCAGGCACTTACGGCTTTAACCCTAAGCTCCTTAGACAAATTACTGTTATAGAGTAGGATTTGTTTTATTATTTTACATCATGCTTACCGTTAGTGAACTATTTATTTATCCTATCAAGTCTTTAGGCGGCATTGCTGTTTCCTCTGCAGCCGTTACTGACCGTGGATTGCAGTATGACCGGCGGTGGATGCTGATTGATGAACAAAATACTTTTCTTAGCCAACGCGAAGTAGCTTCGATGGCTTTGTTTGATGTGGCAATACAAGAGGAGGGTTTATCAGTAACATATAAGCCGGATGACGATGCTATCCTTATTCCATTTGAGCCGCAAACAAATGAAATGCTGACGGTAGAGGTATGGAGTGATCATTGCAAAGGAATAGTAGTAAGCCAGGAAGCAAACCAATGGTTTAGTGATAAGTTGGGTATTCATTGCAGACTCGTGTACATGCCGGATATAGTGAAGAGAAGAGTAGATGGCCGGTATGCTATAGATAAGGAGATTGTCTCCTTTGCAGATGGCTATCCTATGCTGCTGATCGGGCAGTCTTCGCTGGATGATTTGAATAGCAGGCTGCAGGAAAAGCTTAGTATGCGGCGCTTCCGTCCTAATATAGTCTTTACCGGTGGTGAGCCGTTTGAAGAAGACGGGTTGGAAGCGTTTAAAATAAAGGATATTCTTTTTCATGGAGTAAAGCTGTGTGCACGTTGTGTTATTACCACTATTGACCCTGATACAGCGAGAACAGGAAAAGAACCATTGCGCACATTGGCAACCTACCGGATGCGTAACAATAAGATATACTTTGGTCAAAACTTATTGCATAAGGGAGAAGGAAGAATACAGGTAGGTGATGTGATAGAAGTAATAAAAAGGGAGATATCAAATGACAGATGACGGTTGTAAGCTTTGGATAAGGGACATGAACACTCATTTATAAAGGGTATTGTATGCAACTGTACAATACCCTTTACTTTATTAAATATTAATACTGCACTGCCAGTTTATTACTGTTGTAAGCAGCAGCTTCTTTATCGTATAGTCTATGATAACTAACATAAGAAACAGCTAACAATACGAACGCTACTAACGGAAATATAACATCTCCCCCAAATCCATCTACTATCCAGTGGGAAGCAGCCGCACAAATAAAATTGATTCCGAAGCCTACATACGCCCATTCTTTGAAACGTATTTTTACCTGGGGTACAATCAATACTATAGCACCTATTATTTTAAACACTGTCAACATCACTCTGAAATAATCAGGATAACCTAAGTGGCTTATTCCCTGCTTTGCCAATTCGGTGTTGGAGGTTAAGGCAGGCATTAATCCATCCAGTAAAAAGATAATAATTGTAGTTGCCCAGTAGGAGATCTTAGTCGTTTTCATACTTTAAATTTTAATGGTAAATGATGTATTTATAGTGTAAAACTATTTAGAAGAAATGAGTAAGCAGGGGGGTGAAAACGACTGTTTATAGGGTGGTTTTGCTCTCATTTCTCTTACGGATTACACGGATGAACACAGATAAATATTCAATGTATGATGTGGGTTTTCTTACAGGGTGTTTGTGATAAGGCAGCCTGCCGACAGCAATAAGCTAATAAGGTTATGATAGGGGTCTTTGCCTGGAATTGGAATCAAAATGATTAATACTGCTGCTTTGCAATAACCTGATATATCATTTATAAGTATCCGACACATTAGGTTTCATTGGAGTACCAGGGATCATATCAGGAATTGCTATGGAGTAGATAGGGCGTTAATGATGAGCTACTACCGGGAAGATGGCGCTTAGATCAGGTGTAACTTAGGTATACGTTAGCTATAACTTAGGTATAACTTAGGTATAGCCCGGAATTTTCCGATAGTGGGAATGGAGGTTTGGAAGGGTAAATAAACGTGCAGGGCATAGTGAAGCAGTCCATTACCCATTAGAGTTTGGGCATCATACAAATGATTGCTAATATCTTACTTTAAACTAATCTCATAGGTACACTTTGCGAGGCTTACAAACAAGTATGTACAACTAACACGAATGCCCTAAACTTAAAAGCTTAGGGCATTTTTATACAATCAATTTCATATCCTTCCAAATCCCACTACACCCATCCATCCCCCACATCCCGGTTCAGACATTTAAGCAATAGAAAGGACTTGTTTATTGTATTTATTGCGGTAATCAACAGGTGATAGGCCGGTTATTTTCTTAAACACGGTTCTGAATGCTTTGGTATCGTAATAGCCTACCTCATACATTACCTCGGCTATTGTTTTGCGACTGGTTTCTAATTCTCTTTTGGCAGCTTCTATTTTCACCCGCTGTATATATTCAACAGGCGTATTGTTGGTAGCTTTCTTAAAACGTTTTTCAAAGCTGCGCCTGCCTATGGCAAACTGGGAGGCTAAGTCGTGCACCGATATCTTTTCAGCCACATTCTGTTCAATAAACTCCTGTGCCTTTCTCACTCCTTCATCCTCATGTCCTTTTTGCCCGTTGAACATAATGAATGGCGACTGGCTTTTGCGGTCTATTTCTACCGCATAGAACTTGGAAGCGAGAATAGCTGTTGCCCTATCCGTATATTTTTCTACGAGGTACAACAGGAGATTCCAATACGAGTTAGCGCCGCCACTGGTGTACAGCCCTTTTTCTTCGGTAATAATTCTATCGTCCACTAAATCCACTGTAGGAAACATGGCTCTAAATTCATTTGCAGAATTCCAGTGCGTGGAGCATTGGCGACCATCCAATAGCCCCGTAGATGCAAGTAAAAACGCACCAATGCAGAGACTGGCTATCTCGGCTCCTTTTTTATATTGCTCCACAATCCATGGGATAAAATCCTTATTCAATTCTAAGGCCCGCTGCATATTGCCGCTGAGGGCTGGTATGAATACCAAATCGGTCTTCTTTACTTCGTGCAGCAACAAATCGGTATGTACCGTAAAGGAGCCCTTGTGCAGTTTTACTTCTTTGGAAAGTCCTACTAACTGAACTTTAAAAGCCCTTTTCTTACCGGCAGCTTCGAGCATGTCGTTAACGCCTTCGAACATACAGCGTGGATCGTCAACGCTTGCTAAAACAGCTTCATGAGGCACCAGAATCGTTATGTATTTCATACGATAAAAATAAGAAAACTATGTTTCGTAATCGCCCCTTTAAAAGTCGTTTTTGCACCGCCTGTAACTATAAAATGAAGATAACTTTGAGTTCCTTATTTTTATTATTAATTATAAAACTTCCAAAACATGCCACAAATTGTTGCTTATTTAAGTTTTCCGGGTAACTGCCGCGAGGCTATGTCTTTTTACAAAGAATGTTTAGGTGGAGAATTGAGCTTGCTAACCGTTGCTGAATCACCCATGGGGGCGCAAATGCCTGCAGAGATGGGACAACACATTATGCATTCCAGCCTTACAAGCGGAGGGATTACGGTAATGGCCGCCGATATGAACAGTGATTTTAAACCGGGCAATGCCGTACATCTTTGCATCGTTTGCGATAGCGAAGAAGAACTGAACACCCTTTTTAATAAACTTTCAGAAGGGGGTACAGTAAATCACCCGGTAGAAAAATTCTTTGCCGGAACTATTGGCGACTTTGTTGATAAATTTGGTATCAACTGGATGCTGTATTATGGAGATATGCAGCAGTAAGTCTTTTAAACCACAGAGACATGGAGGCACAGAGGAGCACAGTGTTTATTATTTATTTCTGCGCATCCCTGTGCCACTTGTATCTCTGTGGTTGAAAGTTTAAAAGTTATTTCCAGATACTTTGCATACTGCTCACCTGCAGTGTTTTGAACATCAGATTATCAGGTGATTGTATATGTATTTGATTAAGCAGGTCTTTCGGAAAAAATATAGCTGTCATGGTGGTTAAGCCCTCATCTGCAAACAACTCCACAGAGGCTTTGTCCATGATCAATGTAAGTTGTATTGTATTCTCCTGAGTAAAGCGTGGCGCTACTGCCTTGGCAGCAAAGCTTTGTTTAAAGGAAGATTCACCAGCCCTGGTGCGGTTAATATAATATTGATTGGCTGCTTTGTCATAGCCTACTACTAATTGCTCTCCTGCTTCATTGGAGAAAGTAATAGAAAAGTCTTTCGCTGCATCCGTCGTAAGAGATAGCTTGTAAGGTATTGACAGCTTAGAAGTATTAGCAACTGTATAATCCGCTGCCTTTACGTTAGCAAGTGTAGCTACCGGCTTAGCTATAGCATTTAGTTCCTTTACCGGCTGTGATGTAACACGAAACTGGTTATTGATCTTCTCTATGCCCAATTCTCTTGGTATCGTCATAGCACTACGCCACTTTTGAGTAGGAACAGTATCAGCATAGTCCCAGTTGCTCATCCAGCCCAAAAATATTTTGCGGTTGCCCGTGTTGCTCCAGGTTATCCCTGCATATTCATCAGGACCATAGTCCAGCCATTTGGTAGTGGTATCATCGGGTGTAAAGGTGTGCCCATCAAAATTACCAGTAAAGTATTGCGTTGCAGAGCCGCCATTCGGTCCGCCGGGATTTATGTTTACAATCAGTGTCCAAACCCTCTTCCCATTATAATCTAAAGGAAATAAATCAGGGCATTCCCATACCCCGCCATGAGCACCCAGTTTCTCACCAAATTCGCTCTCTTTTGTCCAATCTTTCAGATTAGGTGATGAATAAAAGGTAATTCTGTCTTTAGTGGCCAAGGTCATTATCCATTTCTTGCTCTCTTCATTCCAACTAACTTTAGGATCGCGGAAGTCTATAATGCCCGGATTCCTTACTACAGGGTTACCGCTGTATTTTGTCCATGTTCTACCATTATCCAGGCTGTAAGCAATGCTTTGCGTTTGATAATTATTTCTTTTTGCATGTTCACCCACTGTGTCATGGTTAGTATAAATGGCAACTAATGGTGCTTTGCCACCTTTTCCAAAGCCTGAGGTATTATTTTTATCTACTACTGCACTACCTGAAAAAATATATCCTAAGCTGTCAGGATATAAAGCAATCGGCTGCTCCTGCCAGTGAATCATATCAGGACTGGTAGCGTGCCCCCAGTGCATAGGTCCCCACTTGGTACCGCCAGGATAATATTGAAAGAACAGGTGGTAAATACCTTCATTATACACCATACCATTAGGGTCATTCATCCAGTGTTCCTTTGGCGAAAAATGGATTTGCGGACGGTACTGCTCATGGTACACAGCCATATTGTTCTGCGCATTGGCAACCATGCCAGTCATAAAAAAGAGTATGACAAAAAGATTCTTTATTTGTTGCATAATAGGTTTGTTTGAATGCAGTGCGTTTGGTATGCACTACAGTTGCGCTGCCATTTCTTCTGGATTTTTGCTGTTATAAGGTACTACTTTACTTAGCTTACCTTCTTTATTATACTCCACTACAAACGGGAAGCGCTGTACATTATAATATTTCTGCACTATAAATGTGTAACCTTCTGTACCTACTTTAATGTTGGGATTAGACGATAAATGGTAGGTTTCGTCAAACTTCTTCACATCATTTAATGGCAGGTAAGAAATCATTACAATTTGCATATTAGCCAGTTCTTTCCTGCGCTTCAGCATTGCTTGTGTAAACACTTGGCAATGCTCACAGGTAGGTGAAAAATATACCAGCACTACAGGCTTGTTTTTAGTAAGCTGGTTATAGGTATATGTTTTACCGTCTACTAATGTGATTTTAAAAGGAGCAATCGTTGTTTTACTCTTTGTTTGAGCAAATGCAGCTACACACATAAAACCTGCGAGCAATACGCTGATGATTCTTTTGTACATATTTTTACAGTTAAAAAGTGTTTCTATGTTGCAATACTATTACGTTTTTATTGCAAACAACAAAGATGTACTCAGATAAGCTTTATCCTTACAGGTTTAACAGATTGATGTTTTTATGATGAACGCTGTTTTGTTGCCTTTTTTGCAAATGCGAACAATTCAGCACATTACTACAAAAACATTTAGGAGTCGTAGCTTTTTAAATGGAGGAAGTGGAAACTTCCTCCCAAATGAACGATTGCCTAATATTATTGCTTAGTAACCCGGGTTTTGCTTGTATAAACCGTTGGTAAAAGTGATTTCCGATTGTGGAATCGGCAGGTATTCATCTCTTCCTGCAGTAAACTTAGCCGTGGCTAAAAACGTCCTTCTGTTCTTTTCAGCAGCGATATAGGCATTTAAAGTAGGCTCGGCAATACCCCATCTTACCAAATCGAAGAAACGGGAGCCTTCAGTCGCAAATTCAAGGCGACGCTCCCATTGTAAAGCCTGAAAGGCATAATCCTTCGTCCAGTTTGCAGCGGGGTAATCTTTGACATTATATTTAGTAGGATAAGTGCCATCCGACTTCTTCAACCTGCCGGTGCTTGCTGCGGCTCTTTCCCTGATCTGATTAATTAAAGGCAAAGCCAGATTCTGCTGTCCTAATTGAATATAAGCCTCTGCCTGCATCAGCAGCACATCATCGTACCGGATAATGTCATAGTTTTTTGCACTACCTATAAATGGCCCGAGCTTGAAATAAGACGAACTGGTTGCCAGTTGCTGATAACGCATAGTGTGAAAATTACCATATACACCCGGGTCGCGTACCCAACTATTGCTGAAAGGTTTTGTAGGGTCGTATTTATAGGGATGCCCATCTATACCTACCGTATGGTCAATACGAACATCAAAAGTTTGTGTATTAAAATCTGCAATAGTATTATTGAACGTTGTGAAATTAGGCAAGCCATTCGCGTCTGTAGTAAAGGCATTTACCATGTTCTGACTGGCGGCATGAAATCCACAGCAGCCATATTGTGGAGCTCCGTGCGGATAGTTTAATCCATCCTCATAATCCATCCTCCCGGCTGTTGTACCATCATTAATCGTAAACTGAATAGCAAAAACAGATTCCGGTCCATTTTCAGTTTCCGGTAAAAAGTCATCTGCTATATCAGGACTTAATGAATACTTGCCCGATGAAATCACATCCTGCAAAAGTGTAATAACTTCCTGCAGCCTGCTTTGATTGATGTTAATAACCTGGTGCGTTTCGTTTTGTTCATACGCCTGGTACAGTTTTACCTTTGCCAAATAAGCCTCGGCAGCATACTTGTTAGCTCTTCCGATTTCCGGTTGCGTTTCCGGCAGGTTATCAACAGCATATTGAAAATCAGCAGCTATTTTATTCCAGGAATCTTCATTGCTTAAATCATTCGATGTTTTCAGGATGTCTTCGTCAGATACTGTTTCATCAAAAATGGGGATGTTTTTATATAGCCGCTTCATTATAAAATAGCTGTGCCCACGCAAAAAATGCAGTTCTGCCAGTCTCACCTGTTTGTTGGGATAATCTGCATCAGCGATAGCCTCCACTGCACGCATAGCTACATTGGCGCGGGCAATAGACTTGAACAGGTTTTGCCAGGTGCGTGTAACAAAAGAACCCATGGTTGGCGTAACTAAATTGTAATGCTCCAAGGCATCCACTTCACCTACATCACCGGTGCCGCCTCCGCCCTTGTAGGCGTCGTCGGAACGGACACTACCATAAGCCCAGTTGCTGTAAATCGGTCCTACCATATCTCCATTGCCAATGGAAGCATACGCTGCCGTAACCAATCCTTCCACGGCAGTGGGGGAAGTTAGATCTGTTGAAGATAATACGCCCGGAGGAGTATAGTCTAATGCTTTTTTGCAGGAACCAAGGACCAACAGCCCTGCCGTCATTAAGACAAGTATATTTTTGTTTTTCATGTTCTTTATTTTTTGAGTTCATTAAAAGGATGCGTTCAAACCAATAGTATAAGTCTTAGGAATCGGCACCGGATCAAGGTCTATTCTTTCAGGATCGGGACTTGTATATTGTTTACTCTTGAACCAGAACAGGTTTTCGGCTGTGGCAAAAAAGCGGATCCTGGAAAAGATAGCTTTAGGCTTAAGACTGTATCCTAACTGAATGTTACGCATCTTGAAGTAAGAGGTATTTACAATGAAATAATCCGATGTGCGACCTTCATTGTTATTATCTTTCAGTGTTAATGCCGGAACATTGGTGTTGGTATGTTGCGGAGTCCAGCCATTAAATACACCAGGTCCTACATTTTCACGGCTGCGCATCAGTTGATTAAATACAGTATAAACATCAAAGCCCTTTCTGCCTGCCACACCTGATCCGAACAGGGATAAGTCAAAGTTTTTATAATTCAGATCAACGCGTAAACCATATTCTAATTTAGGCAGTGTACTACCAATCCAGTCCTGGTCAAAGGCATCAATCTTTCCATCACCATTTACATCCACATAACGGATTCTGCCCGGACCAGCTCCTATTTGTGTTGGTGCTTTGTCCACTTCTTCCTGCGACTGGAACAGTCCGGCTGTTTTATAACCGAAAATATCAAACTGTGAATGACCGAGAATGGTGTTGCCAGGAATACCGGGATAAGCAGCACGCACATTTTCGGGCAACTCAGTAACCCTATCCCTGAAATGAGCGAAATTGGCTTTTATGTCATAGGTAAAATTGCCCCTTTTCTCGCCCTGATAACCAATTACCGCTTCCCAACCTTTATTGCTTTTGGAAGCACCATTTATTGTTTGCGTTTTTCCTTCTCCCAGTACGGCTGCCACTGGTGGCGTAATCAATATGCCGGTTGTTTTTCTTGTGAAGTAGTCAAAAGAACCGTAGAGTTTGTTCTTTAATATCGTGAAGTCCAATCCTAAGTTCAATTCTTCGGTTTGCTCCCACCTCAGGTCGGGATTACCCTGCTGAATTTGCACAAAGCCGGAGGGCAACGTACCGGTATTTACACCGGAAAGAGAATAAGCAGTTCCAACATTATTATATTGTTCAAAGAGACCTCCTCCGGTAAGCTGATACTGGGTAGGGCCGTACCGGGTATCGTACAACGATATATTCTGTGCTTCACCAATCCCTTCCTGGTTTCCTACCC
>Ga0181466_1000364_pt1 | contig 17033 bp, 18 predicted proteins | sample InSIn4gowninarea_FD_119078 | JGI IMG/M metagenome (GOLD analysis project Ga0181466, IMG submission 119078) | Clean room microbial communities from NASA Spacecraft Assembly Facility at Jet Propulsion Laboratory, Pasadena, California, USA -... ... | reverse complement strand
AGGACCGATACGCACCATAATACTGATCCGTATAGTGGGCATTCGGATTATGGGAGTGGGACGACTGGGGGAGCGGGGTTTGGGAATAAGACGCAGGGGGAGTATAGTGGTGAGTCTTGCGCTGGTTGACGGGAACGAGGGGGGTGAAGCTAACGGGTGGCAGATTCGAGAAGGGGGAAGATTATGGAGAAGCTGGGGGGTATGATGGGGAAGGATGATATGGCTGAGAAGGGACGCGCGAAGCGGACGGAGGCAGGTTACGAGGGCTGAGTAATACGGCCGCCACGAGCGGTAACAATTCATTTTCCGTGCTGTGGCTGTTATAGTGAGCATGTGTAGATACCCTAGCTATATCTTTTGCTGAACAGCATCTTTCGAGATGTGCGCGCGACTGTGAAGAAATGCATACTTAGTGGTGGCAAAGCACTTAATGCGAGGTGTCTGTGTGGACTCATCCGCATGGTACCAGGTGTCCGGAATAGAGTAACACGTTACTACTGCTCGTGAGGGTCAGCGACGTATGCCGCGTAATACGGCTGAGCAGAAGCTAAATAAATGTGTAATTCTTGCAGCCGAAGACATAACCTGCGGCAGAACAAACGAAGGTAAGCCGCGCACGCCGGCGGTGACTGAAGCGAGGCTAAATGGAGTATAAAGATATTAGCTTGGAGCGAGGACAGCTGAGCATGATGCAGAGCCAACTCAAAGTAAAAGCTTGAGACGGGATTAAGAAGGGTAGATTCCTGTTCAAGGCTGCCGCGGGGCTGATATCATATTTGTTCGACTTATATGCGGACGGGAAAGCCCCAGTGGCTTCAAGTTTGACAGTAATTCGCCGGAAAGCTCCCCTTGACGCCGCGAACCTCGCCCTCCCACCAGTCTTGGGCACTGTCCGTCCTCTTGATCACCCTGATCCTGTCACCCTCTTGGAAGCTTAGATCACCATCGTGCTGGCCCTCGAAATCGTACAGTGCTGTCACGAAATCCGCCAGCTGAGAACCAATGCGCTTAGGTTTTGGCGGAGGCGGAGGGGGTTTCTTCTTGCTGACGTCCGGTGAGGAGCCTCTTGATGAGGGGGAAGCAGCGGTGCCTGGGGACGTGATGCCACCAGTGGCAGGATTGGCATACTGCGCGGTGGTGATTGGAGTCCGGACATAGCCGCTGCTGTTGGCTGATACAGTCCGCTCGAGGCTTTGGGATGAGTAAGAAGCGGATGAGGAGATATGAGGCCGTGTATCACCAGCACCAAAGTATCCAGATGCTGAACGTTGAGCGCCCACAGAGGGAGATGTGGCTGGTGAAGGTGAGGTGATTACAGCTGAACCGTCGTGAGATAACTGTTTGCCAAGATTGTAGCCTATCCGAGGCTTTATGGAGTTGGAAGAGGCAATCCTAGGTTTGGGGAATGTATCGACAGCAGGTGGTTGAGGGCTTTGTAGAGCCGAAGGACCGGGCAGAGCTGGCGGTGACACGGTTGCCGACGAAGAACTCGTCCGGCGCGACGAAGGCGGTGGCGGAGGTTTCCCGAGCCCCTGGTGGCTTGTCCGTCTACCTGTAAGGCCGTTGCGAATGCCAAAGCCGGTAACGCTGCTATCTTTGGATGCCTCTCGTTGCTCCATGGGCTGGTGTACAGCTTTCCCATGCGCAATCAAGCCGAAGCCGCTCTCCACTTCTTTCCGGAACGACGTGAACGTGGCATCCCAGGTCGACACAACATCCTCCCATTCCGGAGGTGGTGAAGGAAATCCCTGCTCGTTGCAGTAGTTGTGGAGCAAGGTGTAAAACTGCGCTAATATGGTGTTTTGAATACTAATCTGGGTGGCCAACAGATGTGGCACCAGGGCAAAGGTTGCATTGATGATCCCTGGGAGCACTGTCCGAAGATGGGCATCTGCAGACTGGTATTCCTAAACCGTATATGGTCAGACAGGGAGAACCTGACTTGTATAGCCTTATAACGTACCTGCGTAGCATGCTCAAAGTCAACCTGATGCTTGGCGAGAGCTGTGTTATCACGATCGGACCTTTTGTCCTTTTTCTCAACGTGCTCTACACGGCCCTTGTATCGCTCGAAGTCGAGCTGAAGAAAATTGATGAGTAGATTCCTTACCGCACCAAGTACCCATTACTCACCTTCCTATCTTCTCTCTTTTTGATAATCTTGTGCATCGGTGCAAGAGCTTCTCTAGCGTCTTTCGCCGTTTTGATAAGTTTTACGTCCATGGTGTTTACCTCCTCTTCCATGTCGGTCTTTAGTTCGCTGTAGACTGCACGAAGCTTCTTCACTTGCTCCAAGAGGTGCTGCGGGGTTTCAACTGGTATGTGTGACGCCTCGTGGTCCTCCATGGCTCCCAGAATGGGTCCGTATAGCGTCTCATACTCAGCCGCTAGGAACAGTTGGTGTCGCAGAATGGCTGCCCATGCTTCTCGCCAGGCTTTGGCACCTTCGATGATCTGGCAGATTGTCAACCGGATCCTCTGGCACCCAGGTAACGGAGGAACGGTACTTTGACTAGCATCTGGTCTGCCTCCTTGAAGTCGTTCAGTAAAGTTGCGATTTGTGTCTCGTCAGCTGTTCGTGGGAGAAAGCTCCCAAACTTCCGCTGAACTCGCTGCATTGCGGGATGAGGATCGAAACAAAACGCTTGAACGATAGTCAGACGACTGGACAGGCAGCCCAGGAGAGGAATAAGAGCAGTCTAGGTAATGAAAAAGAGTGTGTTCGCATCGCAGCAGTTACCTTATGGATGGACAGAGGGGCCGGAGCTCCACAGCGTTTCAGCCTCGCGACTGCCTCAAGCAGTGAGACTGTGACAGTGCTTGGCTTCTCTGGTTAGGACAACCTCATGGCACTTTCCTCGCCCACCTCGTATAGCTGATCTACACCATATTCATCCTTAAGGGAAGAGAATAGAGGCGCACTCATCAGCACTCGAGTCTCGAGTAGCATAGGGCTCAGCTTGATCACGTGCTCGCGCGGGGCCGCGCCACGCCACTGCCTTGACGCGTCCCATCATCAAGTTCACTGCACATCCATCCCACTTCCGCCTCACAGCCCCGCAAACTTCAATCACTGCTATGTATCGCGACAGCCACCCGTGACGACGCACACATATGCTTCCGCTGGCCATGTCAACTGCCGTCTACAGTACACCGAGTCTCAGTGTTCCGCCGTCCCAGAATACCGCACCCGTCATCGAGTTCCGCTGCCTCTATACGCACGATGTTCGACGCAAGCAAAAGCGCTGGCAAGATGGCTTCCTTCGCTTCCATACCTTCAACAAGAGGGTTATGGTGTACGATGTCCCGAGGAACTATGTTGGAGACCATCACTGGAAAGAAGGAGCACAGCTGCAAGAAGGCGATGAGGTGACCCTGGACAAGGGCGTGCTTGTAGAGGTCGGCGAAGTCGTCGGAACTACAGAGACGGATCTGAGCCCGCTGTTCGAGAGGAAGCCAAGGGAGACACCCGAGAAGACCAGAGCAACTTCTCCGGCCAAGGCAGCCTCCTCCATGCGCAGCACTGCGGGGCTTGCACCACCACCGTTGCGCCACAGATCTCTGAATACACTGCTGGGAACGCCGAAAGGGTCGCTTGGAAGGGCGGTTCTACCTTCAAAGTCACCATATGAAGCCCGGCAGGGAGCAACGGCAAATGAGTGGGAAGACGGACCCGCCGCAAAACGTCCTCGAACAGGAGGCAATAGCACGTATACAGGTTGGGACGTCTTGCGGACAACCAAAGCATCAGCGTTCGGGTCGAAAAAGGAGACACCTCTTTGGGCAAAGACCTCAGATGCGCGCATAGGGAAGGTCATGAAGCCGACGTCGTCAACCGTGAAACCTTCGACAGATCGAGCTAGGCTTACCGTGAAGGAGGTTGTTGACATTACATCTGACCCTGAAGACAACTTCTCTGACATGACGTTGCCGGGCACACCGATAGCTGCCTCGACGTCAAGACTATTGCCTGTTGCTCCCGCAAGTACCAAGACGGGCGCACCTCTACAACGTACAAGTAATGGAAAGCCTGAACAGCGCATTTCACGGGTCCCAAACGGTTTGACCCAAGTGTCATCATCTCCTCTCTCAAACAATAACAGCAAACCAACCTCGAAGTCCAAATCCCGACCGCCTTTACCACCCCCTCCAGCTCAGAAAGATCCTCAGCTGCCATCATCGCCGCCTGTCTGCACGACTAATAAGATACACGCAGTCCAGAACACGATCGACAAGGCCGCGAGTACAACGAGTAGTCCAGCATTGCGTGCCGCAAAACCCCTTGATGCTTCGGCTGACTCGAGACAAACTGAGTCCGCATCAAATCCCCGTACTAAGGCACTTCGGTTGTCAGTGGTGGCGCCACGGAAGAAGATGCTCTTGTGTGAAGCCAGGCCAAAATCCAGACAAGCTACTAGTAACAGCAACATGCGAGCCCCGATCGAGAGAAGCAGAGGCGTTTCACCGAGGGACGGATCAGTGGAACGTCAAGGGACACCCGACTGGGACTTTGATTTTGGGGTTGCAGATGCGAAGTCCGCATCTCCGGGTTCTACTGCTACATCGCGGAACCCAGGCATTGCGAAATCTAAGTCGCTCAGGGAACCCACAAGGAAGAACCTATCCAGAAATGGGCCTCCGGATGAGCTACCGCCCACTGATTCTACTACAACTCCGTTCAATGAGATGGCGCTTGTACACGGTAAGATGGACGCGCAACTGACGACGGCTTCAACAAGACTCAAGAACGCGCGCCCAAATGCCAGTGTCAAAGCTGGTGCTGAATCTGCCAACGCATCTCGCCCTCGCAGCCCTTTCCGCCGCGTACGTTCTGAGAACGACGCTGCGCTAAATCCGTCCGACCCTCCAGCAGGAACAGCCAACTCCGAGCCAGCTCCACTCGCCAAAAAGCCAAGAGTATCAGCCGCAAAAGCCACAGCTCCGCCGAAGCGACCGCTGCAGCGGTGGAAGAGCTTAGCGGATGCTGCACCGGTCCGTCGCGTTCCTACACCGCCGCCGCCGCCTGTAGTCGAAGATACGGATATTGGACCATGGAGCACGGAGGCGTTTGATCTTTTCGACTGGAGACCACCCAATAGGGATAGCGAAAGAAATGTTGTTACTGCCTTATCCGAAGGCTAGAGAGGGTATTCAATCCCCTGCTGTTGCGCCTGGTTTGCTGTTTCGATACTTGTCGCGACGGGGAGCTTTGTTCTATACCCACCCTACTGATCTCAAAAGCGCGTCGTATGTCATTGCTTCACTAGACCGTACAACCGCTCAAGTGTATCAGCCGTGATGTTGCATCGCTCTTGTATGTCGAGTTTATCCAAACACCTAGGTCACCTGATCCAGACCACAAGCCACAACAAGTGGCATACCGGAATGCCGTTCACAGACCCAGCTGCTCTACGCCTTCTGCAAACTGTCGACAGGAAGTAACAAACCCCAACGTCTTTGCCACATTAAACTCAATGCACTGCTGAGCGTAGCCCGGCGAGGTAGTACCGCACCCATCGCTAAGCAGCACGCAGTCATACCCCTTATTGAATGCATCCGTGACCGTGCCGCTAACACACTGGTCAGTGTTGACGCCCGCAAACAGCAGACTCTTGATACCCTGCTCCTCGAGAAATTCCTGACATGGAGTACTGGCGCCCCAGAGGCCGGACAGCCGGTCCTTGTGGATCCATACATCGGGTTTGTAGGACAACTTGGAGCCCTCTTCGTAAGCGGCGGTAAGCGGTGCGTAAAGTGCGGCGTTCCAGGTGTCTCGCATCAACAACCGTCCGGCGTCGACTGTCTTGCCACGATCGGGGACCATTAGGATGCCGCAGGGTGCGCCGAGGCCCTTGTAGATCCTGCCGTCTTTTCCATTCTCTGTGAGCCGATTATTCTCTTTACGGCGGACATCGTTGTGCCTGTCAGCAGTGATGCTGTCCGGCTTCTCCGCAGCAGCCTCTCTTTTGCAGCTGATAGCCGGAAGATCTCCAGCTTCACCATCGCCATCAACTTCGTCATCTGGAACAGCTTCAAAGCCAAAAGCTCGCTTCACAGCTGGTGGTATAGTTCGCAAATCCTCCTCACTGAGACCCCAATTGAGCCAGATGATCTGAATACCCGCCTTGCGTGCCGCAGGGATAGCATACTCCAGCAGCTTTTCCGCCGCAGCGTGGCCTGCGCCCCTGGAGCGGCCGAATCCAGGCGAGAGGAAGAAGTTCTGCATGTCGATTATAACCAGCGCGGTCTTTGCAGAGGACAGCGTGATCGGGGTTGTAGTGGTCTCGATGCGGACGCGCGGAGAGGTAAGCTCATCAGATTGGTCCTTCGCTGAGCGGGTTAAGTCGAAGCCCGTACGTGTTGAGTGGAGCCAGAAATTGGAGGCATTGCCGATGAATGCACGCCGGTGTGGCGGCTCCAGGGCTGCGTCGGCAGTGCTGCGGGAGACGGACATTTTCGGCCTCAGAACCCCAGGTGAAGCTGTGAGATTGGGAGAGGCTTGAGACTCGGTCACTAGTGGGGCGTGCTGTGCAGAAAGAAATTCCGCTAGAGGGGAGCTTGATAAAATGAGCCTGATTCTTGAAGGTGTCCTTCAGGCAGTGAAGAAATTCGTAGAAGCTGCGGCTGTTCGAGCCTACTTGTGAGAAGCTATGAGAGCTGAAATAGCACTGTCAACAGGGTAGAGGTGTAAGTGGAAGTAAAGCTTTCTTCAGCATGGAGAGGTCATTGAAGAACGTCTTTCGTACGTAAAACGTAAACTCCAAGAAACGGATCTTGAAAGTCAACAGTCTACGACATCATATCACTCGAGTAACTTTGGAAAATAGACAATTTCCGGTGCGGATATCTTGCCAACTCACTTAGCTCTTGTTCGATGGGTTCTAAAGGCTTTCCTCTCAAGTGTAACTCGGACAGATGGAAGATACAGATGCAAAGGTTGGCACTTGGCATCACGTGCTTACTTTGGACGGCTATACTCGAACACAATCTGGGGGCTTGCCAAACAATATTTCTAGGCTCATATACCATGTTCGTCCTTTTATGGTTATGTACAGGTATTGGTGATACGTATTTACAGGTCTTTTGCTCTATAGACGTGGAACGACTCGCCGATGCCTTGAGTGGTTGTAAGAGGCAACATACATGCCGAATCCGACGTTCTATCAATATGCTTCGTCTGGTTCCTCCGCCGATTCTAATGCGCCGTAGGTGCAACAAACAATCCGATAAGCCTATATTACCAGCAGCCCGTCGCCGGTCAATCAATGCCTTCGACTTCATACCATGAAGCCTCGTCAATCCGCAACGCCAGCCACCGGATGCCCTAGCCGGCTTGAAACGCTCATCTATCTGAGCGACACCGAACGCCTGCTCATGAATTCATAACCTTTCCATCTTTTGAATCCATCCATCTACCGTTCGACTCACGCATCCGAACTCGTAGCGGCTCATCCCATTCCTCCAAACGTGTCCCAGCTTGCTTCGCTGGTGGTCATTCACCGTGTCCCATAAGCCTCCATCGCCTTCTCCAGATCCGCAAGGCTTCCTCTCTCAGCAAAGGCATCGAGCATCTTCCTATTCTTCTCCATCTCCTGTAGCTGTTGTTCTTTCTGCTGAGCGCTACTTTCGCTTCCCCGAGCGATCAGCACTTGCTTTTCGATCTGCTCTTGCGCTGTGAAGCCTGTGAACTGTCAGACCTTTTCACCCGAAGTGATCTATGCAGAACTTACCAAGCGCAACAACTGCTATGGCAGGGATAGCTAATAGACCTAGCCGACCTAATTGCGGCTTCGCCAGCTGCTGGGTCACGGGCTGCTGAAGTGGCGCTGCGAGAAGCGGAGGTAGTGGGGGATAGACGCGTGCGGCCAAGGAGAACGGTCGAGAGGAGGCCTGTGGAGCCATTGAAGGTGGTCTTGAGGTCTTTGAAGAGAAGATGTGATAATGGGACATGTATTGCGCTCTCGCAGGGGATATGAGGTTATGCTTCGCAAGAGGATGAGGCTATAAGCTGCCGATATTCGAGTGGATAGCAAGACAATCAAAGGCCGTATTGAGAAGATATACGACGACCAGCTTTACAGCGTGTTTAGTTTCTGGTAAAAGCTCCCGTGACAGCGTAAGACCTGAAATTTGCCAGGACAACACCGCATATATCCCCACTTGACCTCGGAGGCTTCAGCCTTCCAGACTGCCAGCTCCCACAATCCTCCCGCATCGTGAGACCTGACTCCACCTATTAAGATCCTCCCCTCGGCATCTTACGGCGGGTTTCCCTGCAGAAGCGGGAGCCATCTTTCCGCGCTCATGTTTCTCACGCGAGAGTCACAGGCCGCCAAGCGTAACCCCGCGGCATCGATGCACCGAGGTGCCTGGCCGCAGGGTGAGGCACTGCTGGTGTGGGGTGATCGACACGGAAGAGGAAAGCGGGAAGAGGAGAGTGGTGTGGTGGGGTGAAAGCATCGGCATGTTACGGAGCACGCATGGACAATCGGAGGCTGGCAGCGCACACAGATGTAGCTGGGAAGGGGGCCAGAAAACACCATGGCGAAGATGGTTCTGTTGCTGTCACACGAATTGTGGTTTGAGAGCCAGATAACCAGCAGGATCTGCTAAAGTGGGCGCGAGACGAGCGGGCGTGATGTAGAGAGAATCATACACGAGAGACATAGAAGAGTAGCCTTCGAGGTAATCGAAGATCAAGATGCAAGTCTTCCCTCTTTGTCACAACTCAACAAGGCCTTTGCAATGAATCTTGATATATTACACTATCATAAAGATTTCCAGGACAAACCCCGGATGCCAAATTCATTGTACAGAACTATCGTCAGCTACGGGTAAAGCAAAACTCTATCTCGGCCCTTCCAAGACTATAACCCCTAGAGAAATCAGTATACTGCCGTGTATCCTGCTCAATGACCTCCAGGCACGCCCTCAACCCATCCCGCTCCCTCCGGGCGATCTGCCGCAACACCTCCTGACTCGTCTCACTCAGCAAGCTCGACGTCGTCAACGCCTCATGAAGCTGCACAAACGCCCAGGCCATCCCAATTAAAAAGTTCGCGCTCTGTATGGGCTTCATCGACGCATGTAGCATCTCGGTCGCGAAGCTGTCATCGCGACCAGCAAGTGCCTCCTTGAGAGATCGCGGTGCGGACAGACCCGCGCGCTGCATCATCTCTAAGCCGAGTTCCACTAGGCCGACAGTATGCGGCCGGCGCACTTCGTCCATGCCCGCTACGCCTGGACCTTCATTCTCGAAGCCTGATTGAGCACGTAGAACGCGGACGACTGCGGAGCCGGTGCTGTTCGCTACTTTCGCAGGGATGGAGACGAAGTTTTCGAGGAGGCAAGGATGGGCGAACCAGAGGGGGGTGAATTTGTTGATGTTCGTTGGGTTGGGGGAGAAGAGATCGGTCGCGGTAAGAGTTTCCTGCGGTACGGGCTCCGAGGAAACCTCTGAGGACTGGACCTGCTTCAGAACCGGGTAGTCCTCGCGAATGTCGTTCATCTGACATGCTTCGCTCGAAGGAACTGCGTCCCGCCCAACGAAGGACCAGTAGATGCGGCTGTCTGGGGCGCCAAGGCCGTCAATCCAAGCCTTGACAACCTCAACCTCGCTCTGGGTGAAGGATCCAAACATTTTTCCTTCCCAGGAGAGCTCTTGGATGAGCCGGCTGTTACTGCTGTCGCCCTTCCGTACCCAAGGTTTCATGTTTGAGAGATCATCCAGGAAATCCATCTGCCACTGCTTCGAAGCGAACGCGTTTGGTTCGAGCCAGTCGACCAGGCTGTGACGGCCGATCTTGAGCCTGCTGCTGCAGTGGATCTTGTGCGCTACGGGTGCTTTGGCCTGGAAGATCTTGACAACCTCGGCTTCGCGGTCGTTTCGGGGGAAAGAGTCGACGGCGGGCGGCTTGAGAGACGGCGACTGAGGTGTAGTTGGTAGACCTTCAGCCAGAATGAAACCAGCTTGTACGCGTTTCCACGCTTGTTGAGCTGCCGCGTCTCCGCCTTTCTCCCGCATTTGCTCTATGTATCCAACCGCTGCTTCCATTGCCATCCTGGCGTGACCGCTGTCTGCATTGTCGATGGCGATGTGGAGCAAGAAGTAGTAAGCGTTGAGCTTCAGTTCCTCGAGCTCCTTAACGGTCTTCATAAGATGCAGTGGCAAGCCCTCATAGGCCATGTTGAAGCCTAGTATCTCCGGCAAGAACTCGTGCGGGAAGAGGGATATGAGCAATTGAGCGAGAGCTGCTTTCCAGACGCGGGGTTCATTGAGATCATGCCGTGGGTGTATGAAGTCAAGGGTATCGCCCTCAGGTAGTCCGGCCCCAATCTCCTCCATCAGGTCGCGATAAACTGTTACGTGATTCTTGTCCAGATCTCCATCACCCAGCTCCTCCGACATGACCTGCCAGGCGTCCTTGGTGGACCGGCGTAGCGCAAAGGGAGTCGAGATCTTGTTGATGTGGCCCAGCCATGCGCCGTCAACATACTTTACTGGCGCGGCTTGTTTGAGCCACCACACTGCTTCTTCTCTATCTTTGAACATCTCCCTCGCTGAACCCCCTTTTCTCCTTGCAACGTACTGCTCCCATTGTTCGGTAGTCCCATCGTTCTCAGTGCGCAAGAATGCTGCAAGGTTCTCCCGCGTATAGCATTCTATGGACAGAATGTCGGTCTCGGGGTGTTCTTGCGCATCCGTGAGGGTTTCGGCGAACAGTTGAATCAGTATATCCCTGCATCGCGGCAGGATCTCGGGGTAACGCTCGAGGTTTTGCAACTTGTAGTATAGATCCTTGTGCTCTTGTAAGGAGGCCGACTCGATATCGTTTGGTTTGTCTCTCAGTGCGACCTGAGACGGTACGCTCTTCTCGCCGGATAGAGGCTTGACAATGGGACTGGGCGGCCGCTCGACATCTCGTTTCTGATTTCGTTTCCTCGTAAGGAGTCGTGCTGCAGCTTCGACAGCTTTAACAACAGAAAACGCCACACAAAGAAGAAATATGGCCTGTAGAACAAGAGACATGCTGACACTACGAGATCCGACTCCGCTGACTGTGACGTTGAGGTCTGACAAACGAGGGCGATGTGTAAGGGTAGTTTAAGGGTAGAAGAAGAAACGTTCCAAGTTTGTAGCAGAACATCATGACTTCTTCAGCACCCTGTGTCTGAAATGCTTGCCACCATGCGGTAGCTCTTTCTGCTTTACGTGATTTGTGCGGTGTACCGTACCTAACGTCGCAGCTAGCAAAGGGGCTTAAGGTCATGATGCCATCCCATCCGCCCTGGCAGGCCTAGAAGTGGGGGAGGGTCCCGCCGGCAACGGTCAGGTGCCGGTCAACAAGCAGTTGCGTGCTTGATTGACAGGCTTGTTCTTCAGGTGAGGGACGATGGAATCATGGCCGCGTTCGTGGTGGGGTTGGCTCGGCCAAACTACCAACCTGGAAGGAGGTAAGCAGTGTTGCTCCGTCTCATGGCCAGGCAAAGCTGCTTCTCTTATTGGTCAATGTGATAAATCCGGTAGCCGATTCTGCCACAGCGCGGCAGTCATGATGGACAAAGTTTAGAATTGCATTGGGGACGGTGGGGGATGCATGGGTAGTGGCAATATCCGTGTGCTTGATGATGACAGCACATGGCATGGAACCGCGAACCTCACATGAATCTGACACGCCGATCACCCGCGGCTAAAATCTGGCTTTTGGATGGAACAGGGAGCAGATTGATTTCGACGTTGCCAAACTGCGAAGTAGTGGCTCGACGTCTATCAAAGACTGGATGGTATCCATTTCATAGATCTGCTCAGAGTACTCACCTGTCAAGCAGAGGCTGTAGAACCTGCTGATATGTCACTGACGGGCCCATTTTCATGGGTGGCATTTACACGCTGTTCTTCAAACGCCTTAGCCTGCAAAACGTCGTTTCCCACTCCGATTTGCGGCTGCTTCTCCGCCTCCAGACCTCCACCCCACCTTCCAATGCCCCTCATCGTCATAACACCTGAAATTGGCCCGACAAGAGCGTAAACACCTTCGGTGTACCAGTACCTAGAACTCCTGTATGAAGATTGATATCGTAGCTACACCCGTAGATTAGCGCGAGTCGCTCGAATTGTGTGTCCAGATGAGTGCAGAACCAGCGTTCTTGGCTTTGGCAGCGCACCTCAAACGGCAGAATTACACCTTCATCTGCCCGACACCCGAGAGCCATGGGAGGGTCGTTGCCAAGAGGATCCAAAGTCCGGAAAGGCGAGATGTAGCGAATCTTGAGGATCTTTTTGGTTGGAGTTTGAAGGCCGATAGGTATGCGAGAACATACCGTACCACCCGGCTGCCGTAAATCCACCACCAAGCTCAAACCTTCCGTAGGAACACCATAGACCAGCTGCTCCCTCCGGAGTTACTGGAACAGTTGTTGAAGGCGTCTGTGATCACCCCAGTGGAGAGCGAAGATCGCTTCAAATCCGAGTACCGACTATCGAATCTATATTTGCCACACATACAAGATGGCACCAGTGCCCCTCAGATGTACTACATCCATTCATCTTTCCCAACCACACAGTCTGATGCTGTGTTTTTCGGGCCGGACACGTACCTCTTCCTAGACTTCTTGAGCCAGGCGAGCAGATACCTTGGAACGAGCCCACCCCGAGCTGTTGTCGATGTCTGCTGCGGCTCCGGCGCCGGTGCAATTCACATGGCTCGCAGTCTCCCCAGCAGCACGGTCATCGGGCTGGATCTCAATTCTAAAGCGCTCACCTTGGGCAAGATCAATGCCAACCTGGCGGATTGCCAGGTTGACTTCTTAGAGTCTGATCTTTTTGCAGCTGTGGAGTTAAGGAAGGACATCGACCTCGTCGCCAGTAATCCGCCGTACATTGCTTCTTCGGAAGGCAGTGATGTGCCTATGTATGCTGCGGGAGGTGCTGAGCAGGGTCTTGCTTTGCCGCTCCGCATTGTCTCGGAGGGCATCCAGGTGTTGGCTGAGGGTGGGCTCCTAATGATTTACACGGGCCTTCCGGTGTTTTATGAGAAGCCCGGCCATGACCCTTTTCTGCAGCGGATCCGCGAGGTTGAGGGCGCGGAGTTGGTGGCTTATCGAATCATCCATCCGGATATGTTTGGGGAAGAGTTGTCTTCGCCGCCTTATGTCGATACGGGAAGGATACAAGTTGTTGGAGCAGTACTGAGAAAAATAAGGAGATGATCAGAACAGCTTGTACTTTTCCCTATAGCACGTTCTCCAGGCGACTTTTAGCCGTGTGCGACGGTAGGCAGGTAATAACTCAAAAGTAGTGCTCTAAACGGATGTGGCCTCAAGTTCATCAACCCCTTAGACGCTTGCAGGCGGCACTGTAAGCACTGTTTTTCAAGGAAGGGTGCGAGCTCAATCATCGCCGTGTTCCAGGCGCTTCGAGAAGATAGCGAGAAGGACGTATCATCCGAAGCTGCGCAGGCTCGTTGAGAACTACGATGTTAACAGGACCGAGTATTGACGCATGTATGCAACCGCGAGACGACAACTGGCCATGGATTTTGCGAGCTTGCTGTATGGTATCCCAAAGATATTTTGAGACTTCTGACGTAGACAGAAAGGTCTCCAGCTGTGATCACCAGCATGAACCCTTTACGGTGCCATCACCAACCAGATGAAGCCATCCGTACATCCAATGAACACAAGTATTGGTCTTTCCCGGGCAAGCAGTCGCTTGAGTAAAAGAGCCGAACCGCCAGAATGTCGTTCCTAGTGTGTCGCAGAAGGCTTCGTGAAAGGCGTAAGCTAGGAGGCCGCAGCTCTATGGTCCCAAATCACCGACTTCTTCATCAGTCCGAGGGCTCCGCTGACTGGATATCCCAGAGCATGCTCCTTGCTTCGTTCCGTTAAACTGTCTTAACCTAAGCGACCCTCACAAAGGGCTGCGGTCCCGAACTGCAGCAGGCCCAACGGGGGAAGACTTTGGCTAGGTCCGCGGCAGTGGGCCTGTCTTTCGGCTGCTCCTGCAGCATTTGCTTGATTACGGTCTTTGCTGGCTCTGCATGCCCCGGCTCGAAAGTCAGCGCCAAAGGGTCGTGTACGGGCCCCGTCGTGAGCATCATGGACAGCTCGAGATCAATAGTAGATAAATCGTCTATCCACTCAATCACCCGTGGGAGATTGTCGTGGAAGGTCTCGCCGTCATCCGCGCGATGACAACGAAACTCTGTTTGCGACTTGCGTGCTATACAAGTCAACATTTCCGCAAAAACACATCCAAGCGAGAAGATGTCTGAAGATCGTCCGCGTCGCAGTCCAGCGGCTACTTCAGGACTGCAGTACATCAGAGTACGCTGAGAAAAGCCATCAGTCTCGCTTGATTCAAGATCCTGGACAAACCGCGAGATGCCGAAATCGGTGAGATAGAAAAGAAAGTGATGCAAAGACCAGCCACAGAGACTGTCGTGGTGCGCTGGATCAACGAGGATGTTCTGCGGCTTGATATCCATATGCTTCACACCTGCTGCATGAACGTATTCTATGGCGGCAGATAGACAGCTGAATCCCACCGTAAGTGCGTTGCTTCTATCTATCAGATAAGGCGACTTTTCTGTCTCCGCCAGAAAGGTCTTCAAGTCATACCCGGCTACGGGATAAGTGAGTATGGAAAGATACTTTCCCTGAGCGTAGCTGCCCACGAGACGGACAATGTGACAGTGATTGAGTGCTTGAAGGTGTCGGACCTCCTCCAGCGCCTCCTCGGGCGTGAACCGACGGTGGCACAACATGGTCTTACGAGCTAGGCGGACTCTTCGGCACTCGACAGCGTCAACAGTGGCTCGGCTGGTAGTGGCGACGATTTCCATGTTCTTGAACGGCAGCTCAGCTCCAACTGGATATTGTACATGGCGTCCGAAACCTGCATGTGAATAAATCAGTACGACAACGCGAATCACGGAGACGGATAATTCACACCTGACCAGTCGAGTTCTTCTTGCTCACCGGGCCAGAGTAATCCGGCGTCCCGCGCGCGAGCAGTATGCAGATTGTCTGCAGTCAAGACTGGTCTCTTCGAGGGGTAACGATAGCCGTCGGATGTTATGGAGAGGTACTCGGCAGCTGTATAACAGGTGCTTATTGTGCCGACACTTTCTAGCTCGTGGCGACTATCGACTGATCGAACGCTTTCAGCTCGAGATTCCCAGCCGAACAGGCGGCTGGAAGGACGGTCTTGCACAGTAGTTGTGTCACGACCTCGGGCAGAAACGGACGAGTGCTCGAAAACATTCGATAATGGCCGTGCTGAACGCTGAGGGACTCGCCAGCTAAGCTCCCTCTTACGCTCCGTCTCTTCTGGGTCTAGCTCAAACAGCTCCGGGGAGTCTGACCTGTTATCCAAGGCGCCACTAGGGCATTGCGTGTTGTCTAGTATAGGTGGACGAGGCGCAGCCATCGCGCGGTTCAAAACGCTTCAGTCCAGGGGGCAAACCCCAGGTGAGCTGTAAAAGTAGCTCTAGATATCCAGGCCGGCAACTCAAAGGTCCTGTCTGGCTGCAACAGGAGGTTCTTGGACCTGCCAAGCGTGAGCTTATTCGAGCTCACACAGCTAAGGCTCGAAAGGAATGAGGGGAGTTCTTAGGAGTCTCGCGAGCAGGAGTCCATGTGATTAAAGAAGCTTGGAAGACGTCGGCGGAGACGCGGGGGGTCTGCAGTACGGCTGAGGCTCTGCAAGACTCTCAGTGACCAATCAGCAGCCAACAGCTTACCGGGCTGTGCAGCAGAAAAGCACTGACATGGGAGAGTTTTGTCCACGGCGTCGTTCTAGGTGCGACGTGCTGCGTCTGAAACCTTTATTTTAAGACGCAGCTAGTGCTGGAAACGCCATATTGAGAAAGAAGTTGACACGAGCTAGCCCACATACTGGAAAGTACCATTGATCACCGTAATGGCACTAAGTGATACTAGCTTCTTTTTTGAACGTGCTTGATACTCAATGTCGAGTGGCATAATTGTACCACACCGCAAACCTCCAGAGAGTAGTTCAACTCTCCATCCCACATGGGAAGCAGTCGTGGATAGCGCCAAACGCCGCCATGCACCGATTGAAAAACGTCCACTGTTGGGTGCCGGCCACCTTTGCGAAAGACAGCAGAACGAGCCACGACAAATGCCGTCCAAAGCTTCCGCGCCGAACTCCGTATTTGGCAAGTTTTCGAAATTCCGAATCCCTAAACAACGCCCTCATTGAACCTCTCAACCCCCTTCTTAATCTCCCTCACAATCTCCGCCGCCTCCGCCTGACTCGACGCCTCAAAGTCATACCTCTTCGTCTCCCTTTCCTTAAACACCACGACCCTAAACATCCTCGGATGCCTCCTCGACACCTTGCTACCCACAATACTCGAGAACGGCACGGTCGTGGTCTTGGCCGGCGCCTCGAAGATCTTGTTCGTGGTGTTCGGATGGTTCTCCGCGGGCATGATGTGCATGTACTCTCCATCGAGCGCCAGGATGCGCGAAGAGGAAGAGGAGAAGGACATGGGTTGCTTGCGGGTCACGGCGTAGCGCTTGTAGCTGGCTGTGTTGAGCGCCACGAAGAGGTCTTGTTTCTGAGCGAGAGGATGGAGCAGGGCGGCTGGCCCTTTCTTGCCCTTCTTAGGCGTGCCGCCGGAAGAGATGAGGAGAGGGGCGTTCGGCGATGAGCTTCCTGGTGATCCTGCTATGCCAATGACTCCATCGCCCACGAAGCGCCGTCTTTGGAAGTCGAGCGTAAGCCGGTCACCCAGTGCTTCGACGGTCCTATCGGAGGGCGCGACGGTGTTGGTGCCCGAGACCTTGAGAACGAACATGGCAGGATCGACGCCGAGGACTTTGCACGCTTGTGAAAAGACTTCGGCGATGTAAGTGTCTGTCGTAGCTTCAATCTTCGTGGTTCGCGTTACGAAGTCATCATTCATGAACCGAACAGTCAGGGTTCTGGGTGCACCGGTGCGAGGTGTTGCATGCGAGGCCTGTGGAGCGGGAGCGTCCAGGAGGTTGGTGCCATCCTTTCGCGG
>Ga0181466_1000302_pt1 | contig 17063 bp, 19 predicted proteins | sample InSIn4gowninarea_FD_119078 | JGI IMG/M metagenome (GOLD analysis project Ga0181466, IMG submission 119078) | Clean room microbial communities from NASA Spacecraft Assembly Facility at Jet Propulsion Laboratory, Pasadena, California, USA -... ... | reverse complement strand
TTTGGACTGAGTAACCCAAACCTCAACGCAGCTGAAAAAGCAGGCGCGGAAATTGATATTAAGTATTCTGGTTATCTGCAAAGACAGCAGAATCAGATCGATCAAATTGCCCGGATGGCACATCGCCAATTACCAGCCGATTTGAATTATGCTGCGATTGAAACCCTTTCTAAAGAAGCAAGAGAAAAACTGGCTAAGGTAAAACCGCTAACTGTGGGACAAGCGGCGCGAATTGGTGGAGTTAATCCCGCAGATGTCAACGCTTTGCTGGTGTATTTGGAAGTGCGATCGCGAACTTCTTTAACCAACGAGTCCGTACTTATAGCATAAAGTAGGTGGGCATCAAACCCACCCTACTTTGAGTTATGCTGTGGGATAAACTTAAGAGCTTGTTTGCTTCGTGTCATTCAGATGTTTCCTGGTTCTGAAGAATTTCTAGCTCTTGTGTTAGTGTCTCTTCCAACGCCTCCATTACCGCGTGTGGATCGGCAGCTTCTTGTAACATTTCGGCATCTGGATCGTAGCGATTTTTCACATTGGGAAGATCGCTGCGTAGTTCCTCGATCAAGGCTATGAGTTTGGCAACTTTTTGCTCGGTTAGCAGGTTGAGTTGCAAGGTTAGCTGCGCCCGTTGTTCTGCCAGTTTTTCTTGTCGATTTTGCTTAATTAGCACCCCTGCTGTCATCAGTAATGAGCCAGTGCCAATCGTGAATTCCAGCCAAGGAAACGGAGGGGGGTCAAATTGCGGTAAGCCGAGGCGTGGCAAAACATTTGGTATCATCCAAACAGCGATCGCGATTAGGATACTGTACAAGAATGCTGGACGACCAAAAAAAGTAGTTACCGCTTCCACAACCCGCTGGTGTCGAGGCACGTCTTGTTCGTGGCGTGTATGTAACGCGATGATAGTCTCGATATTTTGACTAATATGTTCCGGCAGTGGGGCAGTGGGTACAACGATCGGACGGCGTGTTTTAGGTGGGTCTTCGGCTGGATTTTTCGGCTTTGGTTTCCTAATAATCCTCACGCTTGGGTATTCTCCTTTTTTTAGCATCTTCAATCTACTAGAGGACTTACAGAAAGTTAATCATCCAATTACCTCTGTTCGACTCTCCCTAGAGCTGATTTCCCTGATTATCGCTAATTGCTACTATGAAATCACATCTTTGAAGCTGTGGAGTTTTTGCAGTGGGATTATTTGACGATTTCAACCGCTTTCTGGAAAGCCGTTTAGAAGAATTTTTGCGGAATAATCCCCATTTGGAGTTAGAAGCACTCTTAGAACAGTTGCGCGAACAAGAGGAAGATACCTTAAAGTTGATTTCACAACTCCAGTTGCAAGAAAAGCGATCGCAGGATGAGATTCTCGCCACAGCGCAAGAAATCCAGAAGTGGCATATCCGGGTAGAAAAGGCAAAGGTTGCTAATAGACAAGATCTCGCTCAAGCTGCACAAGAGCGAGAAGCGGCGCTGTTGCGTGAAGGTAATCAGCGCTGGGGACAAATGCAAGGAATCAAAGAACGCATTAACCAAGCAAAAGAATTGATAAAAAAGATTCAGCAGCGCCGCCAAGAAGTGCAAACTAAAGCAGCCCAAGCGCAAACAGCTCGTACTAGCTATCAAGCTCAAGATCGCTTTGAAACTTCCGGCTGGAATCAAACTCGCAACGTTTCAGGCGGTGCAGACGATCTAGACGCTGCATTTCGTCGTTGGGAAACCCAAGATGAGTTGGAGCAGATGAAGCGGAATATGGGGAGATAGTCTCGTCTTGAGTTAAAGATGCGCCATATTACAACAAAGTCCCTATTTTAAACCAGAGGTGCTACCAGTGCCTTGTCATCCACACTGCTTGGCAATGGCTTATGCGTTGAAGCTCAACAATAAAGTTATAGCTTTAATTGGTTTGATTAACCCAGATGCTTTGGTTCAAACTTTGCATATTAGCGTACTTTACGAGCAAAATGAATAACTAAAAAGTAAATTTTTTTAACTTTTTTTAACAAGCTATTCACTAATATGCTCGGTTACGTCATTGAAGCAGTTATTATGTTGCTTGCCAATGATGTCAATTCCAGCAGCAATTATTTATGAAAATGTGTTTCGGGTGTCACATTTTCTCGATTTGTTCAACTTTGATGTCAAATCGGTTAAGTGATGTGTATTCACATCGTTCATCCTGATGGTAGGGTTATTGGGTTCGATACCTTCAATATATTTTACCGCGAAGGTAGTCAAGGATACCGCTTAGTTACAAATCGTTCTTAATAGCAAAAGTTAAACTAGTTAAGTTTGAATTAATAAATTATGAAAGCTAAAAAAGACTTCAACCAAATAGAATTCCAGAAAGCTATTGCCGGAATAATTATGTTATTATCCCTGCATATTTTAGCATATGTTATTTTAGGTATTTTAGCGTATATTATTGGTCAATTTAATACTGTAATATCTTCTAAACTCATTTTTGCATTCTTCTATATCGGTTTGTTGCAATTCATTTATGTAATCCCTGTTACTAATTGGTTAAAGCAAAAAAAACAATTGAGTGCCAGGAAAGGTATGATTATTGGCTCAGTAGTTACAGCTGTGGTTAATATTATCTTCCTTGCTTCATGGTTATTTTCGCTCAGGTAACTTTTTGCCAATAGCCTGTAGCTATGGTTAAACTTAAATTTACTGGTAGTGTAGTGATAAACTATTCTCTCACCTCTAAACGGTGTTTTTCCCCTGTCTTGCTACTAGAAGAAATTGACTCAGTAGGATAACCAGGATCGATGGATGGTGGTTGTGCAGGAGAATTACCCAAAAAATCGAAAAATACGCCCCAGTGCTTGTTGAAGTTAGAGGCGATCGCTAAAAATGCTCCACCCAAGATATAAATAGGCAAGGGTAGAGAAATGTGTTTGAGCCAGTCAAACAGTTCTGCAAGAGCAAAAAGCAAGAAGAAGCAAGCAAGCCAGACTCTCATAGTTCACCTCAAAGCAATCAAACTACTTCCTCAAGATTATAGATAGCTAGAGGATAATCGATCTTTGAGGTGAATGCACTATTGCGATTTTAGATTTTGGATTTTGGATTAGGTGTATGTCTTGTAAACCCGTATTATCGCAGAGGAACGCAAAGTTGTCTTTTAGCCTCTGCTACTTTTTGCGTTAAAAAAGTCAATTGAGTTTTAAGGACATTGGTTTCTAAGGTTCCCAGAACCACCCGGAAGCCAGACACGCAGGCTGGAACCTCTTTGACTGTAACGGGGAGTTTGATCGCCGCAGGCTATGCGATCGCGCACTGCAACCCCTGTATCGGGATTGTCGCTAAATAAGCCATCGACACCTAATTTAAAAAATTGTTCGTATTCCTGCTCTGGGTTGCCGTTATAATCTTGAGCGAGGAAGTAATCTTCATTACGGAATGTGTAGGGATGGACGAGTAAGCCTGCTGCATGAGCATCATCTACTAAAGAAGTGGGTGCTTGCAAGCGTCTATCTGCATCGCTGATTTGACCATCTCCATTTAGATCGTCAGGCTTACCATCTTCATTTTCGTCTACTGTTGCAGCAGGGACAATCAATCTTTTAGAAGGGCCAATCCCATCAGCATATCCAGCAATGTTACTTAATTCCTCTGGAGATGTCAGATCGCCATAAGTCCTAGTATCGCCGCTAGCCACAAAATCATAGGGTTGGTCGTTTCTGTCTCCGAATAATTGTACCAAAGGCACATCTATTACTTCATTGAGTTCTTTTAGATTAGCAGTTTCAAATGATTGGACGAACACAGGAGCGTCAGCGCCTGTCAAGCCGTTGGCTTGAAGAGTTCTAACTAAAGGTTCTTCCAGGGATAAGTCAATAGAATCAAAGTATGTAGGGTGCTTGGTTTCGGGGTAAATACCAATTTTTCGCCTGGTTTCAATACTTTTTCGCTTAGCGAGATCGATGACTTCTTGGAAAGTGGGAACTTCAAATTGTCCATCAAATTCAGCCGAACCTGGACGAATTTGCGGAATGCGTTCTTTGGCTCGTAGAGTTTTGATTTCTGCTATGGTAAAGTCTTCAGTAAACCAGCCAGTAACTTCTACTCCATCAATTACTTTGGTAGTTTTGCGGTTAGCAAACTCTGGGCGAGTTGCTACATCAGTAGTACCAGAAATTTCGTTTTCATGCCGAGCAATCAACACGCCGTCTTTGGTGGAAACTAAATCTGGTTCAATATAATCAGCACCCAAGGCGATCGCTAACTCATATGACGCTAGTGTATGCTCTGGACGATAGCCACTAGCCCCCCGGTGTCCAATTACAATCGGCTGCTTACCTGTCAACGTATCTGCTACTGATTGGGCTTGTAATTTATCAGCACTAAAAAGTCCCATTACTGCCGATCCTACCAAAATTAACCGGGAAAGACGCAACATAATTTGATTCCTCAAAACAGAAATTTAAAAACCTAAAGTAGGAACGGATTTTTCTCAGGTATTGATTGTTCCACAGTTGTGTTGATTAAATCCGCTCCCTACTTGTGTTCTGAATTAACCAACCTTTTCAGTGAATATACGGTTTTCAAATTAAGCTGAAGTTAATAAAAAATTAAACTTGCTTATTGGCAGCGGCTTCTTTGTATAAGCCGGACTAGAAATATGTGACTCGTTCAGAAAATTTAGAGCAAATTCTAAAAAATATTAGAAATAAAATAGGTAAAAATATGTAATTTTTTATCCTACCTAACTGCAAATTTATAACATAAAAATACAGTAAATAGTTGAACTTTAAGTAGCAACATACTAAACAAACAAAGTAAAATAATATTATCGGTCTCAGCTATAAAAATAAAATTATGACGAGTAATAATATTGAAGTTATTTTCAGCTTTGATACAACTGGTAGTATGTATCCTTGCCTTACCCAAGTCCGGCGGAGAATCAAAAATACTGTCACTCGATTGATGAATGAAATAGCCCTAATTCGGATTTGGCATTATTGCTCATGGTGACTACTGCGATGAACGCTCAACTTATGTAACTAAAAAGTTCGATTTATCTGATAATGTTGATGCTATTTGCGAATTTGTCCAAAATGTAGAACCAACTGGAGGGGGAGACGCACCAGAATGTTATGAATTAGTACTACATGAAACGCAATCTTTTTCTTGGACAAAAAATGCTTCAAAATCGCTGGTGTTAATTGGTGATGATATACCCCATGCTCCAGCACATAATCCCAAGAAACTGAATTGGCGACAGGAAATTGATAAGTTAGGAGAAATGGGAATTGCAGTTTATGGCGTACAAGCTCTCAATCGCTCTCATGCTACTCCTTTTTATACAGAAATAGCTAATAAATCAGGAGGATTTCACCTCAATCTAGATCAGTTTTCTTATATTACTGATATGTTTTTGGCAATCTGTTATAAGCAATCGTCAAATGAGCAACTCCAAGCTTACGAACAAGAAGTAATCGAGCAAGGGCGTATGAGTCGTGGGTTAAACCAAATGTTTAATACCATGATGGAACGGGAAAAAACAGATTTTTATCAGCCAGCAGATTTACGAGCAGTTACGCCTGGACGTTTCCAAGTTCTAGAAATTGATAAAGATATCTCAATTAAAGCCTTTGTCTTAGAAAACGGTTTAACTTTTAAAGTTGGGCGGGGTTTTTATGAATTTACTAAAACTGAAACTATCCAAGGACATAAAGAAATTATTTTAATGGATCGGGCAACAAGCGATTTGTTTCAAGGAGAAGCAGCACGAGAGATGCTAGGGCTACCTATGGGCGAGACGGTTCGGATTAAACCCAGTAATCTAGAGAAGTATATGGTTTTCGTCCAAAGCACCTCTGCTAATCGCAAATTGGTTGGCAAAACCAGCTTCCTTTATGAAGTTGCGGATTGGGAACGGTGATGTAGATTGATGAATTGATGGAGATGGACTTGGTGGAAGCGATCGCACCGGAAGTTAAACAGCGAGTTATCGAACTGCGGCAGCTACTGCAAAAAGCCAGCTATGCTTACTATGTGCTGGATAACCCGATTATGGAAGATGCTGTCTACGACCAGTTATATCGGGAATTGCAGCAACTGGAAAATCAATATCCAGAAATAATTACGTCAGATAGTCCAACTCAAAGGGTGGGGGAACTCCCAGCCACCCAATTTTCTTCAGTCAAACACAACATCCCGCTATATAGTCTGGAAAACGCCTTTAATGTTGACGAATTGCAGGCGTGGGAACAACGTTGGCGACGACACGCACCTGTAGAGACGTTGCGTGCAACGTCTCTACATGAATATGTTTGCGAATTAAAAATTGATGGTTCTGCATTAGCCCTGACGTATGAAAATGGGATGTTGGTAAGGGGTGCAACTAGAGGTGACGGAATTACTGGAGAAGACATTACCCAGAATGTGCGGACAATTCGCTCAATTCCCCTACGGTTGCAGCTGGAAAATCCGCCAGAACGGATAGAAGTGCGGGGAGAGGCGTTTCTACCACTAGAAGTATTTGAACAAATAAACCAAGAGCGATCGCAAAAAGGCGAGGCATTATTTGCCAATCCCCGCAATGCCGCAGCTGGTACACTCAGGCAATTAGATCCTCGAATTGTAGATAAGCGGCGACTAGATTTCTTTGCCTACACGCTGCACATTCCTGGTCGAGATGACGCTAGTATTAGACGGACGCAATGGGAAGCGCTGGAATTATTGCAACAAATGGGATTTCGCGTTAATCCTAACCGCAAGTTATGCCCGTCATTGCAAGAAGTGGCAGAATATTACGAATATTGGGACACAGAACGCTTGAATCTGCCCTACATGACTGATGGGGTGGTGGTAAAAATTAATTCTTTCTCGCTACAAGAACAGTTGGGCTTTACTCAAAAGTTCCCTCGTTGGGCGGTAGCGTTGAAATATGCTGCTGAGGAAGCACCCACTCGCGTAGAAGAGATTGCGGTGAATGTCGGACGGACGGGCGCACTTACACCAATGGCAATTATGCGTCCAGTACAATTAGCTGGAACGACAGTTTCTCGCGCTACTTTGCATAACAGCGATCGCGTTGCTCAATTAGATATCAGAGTAGGCGATACAGTCATTGTCCGCAAGGCTGGTGAAATCATCCCAGAAGTGTTGCGGGTATTGCAGGAACTGCGCCCAGAGAAAACTCAACCGTTCCAAATGCCTACCAATTGCCCCGTGTGCAATCAACCTGTAGTGCGTCCTGGCGGGGAGGCTGTAACCAGGTGCGTGAATGCTTCCTGTCCAGCTATCCTCAAAGGGGCGCTGGAACATTGGGTCAGCCGCGATGCATTGGATATCAACGGGATGGGGGAAAAGCTGGTGCAACAACTGGTTGATAAACAATTGGTGCATTCAGTTGCCGATATATATGACTTGACAGTTGAAAAATTCTGTGAATTGGAGCGCATGGGTCGGAAGTTGGCGGAGAAATTAGTGCAGGCGATCGCTGACTCTAAATCTAAACCCTGGTCGCGGGTGTTGTATGGTTTGGGTATTCGTCATGTTGGCAGTGTCAATGCTCAATTGTTGAGTGAAAAGTTTACAACTGTAGAACAACTGGCTGAGGCAAAAGTAACAGATATTGAGTCTGTGTATGGTATTGGTTCTGAAATTGCTTCTTCTGTATATCAATGGTTCCGCATCCCAGCAAATCAAACTTTGATCGCCCGTCTGAAAGCTGCTGGGTTGCAATTGGCTATGGAGACGTTGTATACAACGTCTCTACACGATCCTGCGTCTGTACCATTGGCTGGTAAGACGTTTGTGATTACAGGTACTTTACCAACGCTGAAGCGGGATGAGGCGAAGGAGTTGATTCAAAAGGCTGGTGGTAAAGTGACTGATTCTGTGAGTAAGAAAACAGATTATCTGGTGGCGGGTGAGGAAGCTGGTTCTAAGTTGGACAAAGCGATCGCTTTGGGTATCCCTCAGTTGAGCGAGGCGCAATTGTTGGAGATGTTGGAAGATTAAACGAACCGTAAAGGAAATGATGAATTATGAACGTTGAATGATGAATTAGCGTTTACATCCCTTTCATAATTCATAATTTAGCATTCATAATTTCATAATGCCACTTCATCAAAGTTCTGGTCGCTGGCGTTTGGGGCTGGCGTTGTCGCTGTTGACGGTGTTGTTGTGGGGGGTTCTGCCGATCGCTCTCAAGATAATGCTGCAAGTTTTAGATGTCTATACTTTGACTTGGTTTCGTTTTGCGATCGCTTTTGGGTTGCTGGCTATTTATTTGGCTTTGCGGCGAAAGTTACCTACTTTGCAACAGTTACGTTCTACTTCTTTGCGGTTGCTGGCGATCGCTACTATATTTTTGGCGGTGAATTATTTATTGTTTTTGCAAGGGTTAGCACTGACTTCGGCGAATAATGCTGAGGTTTTGATTCAGCTTGCGCCTGTTTTGTTTGGGTTGGGTGCGATCGCTATCTTCAAAGAACGCTACACCCTGAGACAATGGGCGGGAATGGCTGTGCTAGTTCTGGGGTTTGTCTTGTTTTTCAACGAGCAATTACGCACTTTAATTACAGGCGCTTCCAACTATCTCATCGGTAGCAGTTTAATAATAATTGCAGCAGCAGCTTGGGCTGTTTATGCTTTGGCGCAAAAGCAGTTATTGCAGCAGTTGCCATCAGCTAACGTGATGTTGATTATATTTGGTGGCTGTGCGTTAATGTTCAGTCCAGTTGCCGCACCGCAAAAAATTTTCACAATTAGTCCCTTGCATTTAGCAACGTTGCTTTTCTGTGGGTTGAATACCTTAATTGCTTATGGTGCTTTTGCTGAAGCTTTGGAAAACTGGGAAGCTTCGCGGGTGAGTGCCGTGATATCATTGGCTCCTTTATGTACGTTGGTAGCAGTGGAGATTGTTTCTTCGCTGATGCCAAATTTAATCGCACCGGAACCCTTGACGATATTAGGAATTGTGGGGGCGATTTTGGTGGTTAGTGGTTGTATGACGATCGCTTTGGGAAGACGTAGTTAGCCTTTCCGCCCCACTGCTGCTGTCGCAATCAAACGCGATCGCTTCTTTACCTATATGCTTTACAGAACTCGCACCTCAAGCACTTACCTTCATCAGCAATTCGGAAACAATGTGTTCCCATTCCAAATCTAACCCACCTGTAAATTCAGGCTGTTTGCCGCGCTTATACCAGTATCTGGCATTTTTTATATCGCCTTCCTTGCGATGCAAATAACCATGAACCCAAGCACTATCTGCATCACTGGCATTTTGCGATACTTCATGCGCCATGTGCCAATCACCTTTTTTGTCGTACCATAGCGCTTGTAGGGCTGGAGGTAATGACGGACATTTTTCTTGTTTTGCGATCGCTTGTATGAATTCGTCTTTAGTCATAATTTTTAACTCCAACAGTATCAAACCTGAATATAAATTCCTTCATTCATGCGGATGGATAGCCACCTTAATTACTCGCCGCTGCTTCATATCTTCAAACACCTGCTCTAAATCTTGCAACGGTCGGCGATCGCTAATCAATAATTCAAACTCAATCACTCGACTCGCAAGCATTGATAAAGCAGCGCGGACATATTCCGGCGTGTTATGAAATACTCCCTTGATGGTGAGTTCACTGTAGTGCAGTTGTTCTGTATTTACTGTAATTGTAGTATTTTTCGGACAACCACCGAATAGATTTATTGTTCCACCCGGACGCGCACACGCGATCGCACTCTCCCAAACTGTTGGTACGCCAGTAGCTTCAATTACTACATCTGCACCCCAGCCGTCTGTTTGTGCTTTAACTACCGATGGGATATCTGCTTGCTGATGATAATTATAAGTTTGTGCTGCACCGAGTTTTTCCCCAATTTGCAGCCGTTGGTCATTCCCACCAAATAACAATACTTGAGTGGATGGCTGCGCTAATACCGCTACAAACATTAACCCGATCGCCCCATCTCCCAGCACCACTACCCTGTCGCCTGGCTGCACGTTCGACCGTGCTATTCCATGCATGACACAAGCTAGCGGTTCAGTCATCGCTGCTACCTCATCCGACAAATCGGCAGGAATAGGTAACAAGTTATGTTGTACGATCGCGGCTGGAATTTTCAGATATTCAGCAAATGTGCCATTATTCCATGTTAAATCGGGGCAAAGCGAATATTCACTACGTTGACAAAAAAAGCATTTCATGCAGGGAGCTGAATTATTCGCCACAACGCGATCGCCCACCTGCCAACTGGTTACACCTTCTCCCACAGCAACAATTTGCCCAGATGCCTCATGCCCAAATAAAGTGGGGGGTCTGAGCATTTTTGCATGACCCCCCCGCCGCCATACTTTTAAATCTGTACCACAAGTTGTTGCTGCTGCTACTTGAATCGTTACCTCACCCACACATGGAGTAGGATCGGCAACTTGTTCTAAGCGTAAGTCTTCTTGACCATACAGTAGAGCCGCAAGCATTGTTTAAATATTCCTGATCGTTCCCCAACGATTTTATCAGGTAAAATTATGAATGATAAATGATGAATTATGAATTAAACTCAGGTGAAATTATGAATGATAAATGATGAATTATGAATTAAACTCAATTCCCCTTCAGCATTCAGCATTCATAATTCATCATTAAGTCCCTACAAATTCACAGCTTTTTCCCGCCTTTTGCTAGTTTCTGTGCGAGTTGTTTGACTGATTGCAAATATCGGTACTTCTTGCCAGCAGGAGGTACAAAACCAGTAAAGTTTGCCTTGGCGCACATGACGTAGTAAAGAATTACTGCAACAAGGGCAAGCTTGAGTTTTCAAGTCCATGATTTTATCTCCAGATTCAAAAAAGTTGATTAAAAAGATACTTTGGGTGAATAAAGATGCCCATTTAAAGCTATGCGGCTTTCGAGCAACTGTTGATAAGCTGCCTCATATCCGTCTACCATTTGAGCGACGCTAAATTGGTTTTTTACGTATTCTCGACAGTAGGAACGGCTTAATTCCAAAGCATCTGGAATCATGGCGGCCATTTCTTCATAACTTTGGCAGACAAACCCAGTCTTCCCATGAGATATCACCTCCGGTACAGAACCATTATTCATGCCAATTACTGGTGTCCCTGTCGCCATTGACTCAATCATCACCAAGCCAAACGGTTCGGGCCAGTTAATTGGAAACAGGGTGAGTGCAGCATTGCCTAAAAGCTCAACTTTTTCTAAGTGATTGACTTCACCCAAGTATTCAATTTGCCCCGCATCAATTTGGGGGGCAATTTCTCGGTCAAAGAATTGCCGTTCGCTGATGTTAATTTTGCCTGCCATTTTCAAACGCCAACCGTTTTGCTTAGCAATAGCGATCGCGTGCTGTGGCCCTTTTTCTGGTGATAAACGACCTAAGAAGGCAAGATAAGGCGGCTCTTGGGGCGTTGCTTGGAAGGTATAATTTTCCAAATCGATGCCGTTATAAACCGTGCGCAGATAATTCAGATTCAGTTGACGCTGAGCATTGCTAATACTGATATACGGCTGTTTCTGATGTAAGTGATATAGTTTGCTGTTATCTGATGAAAAGCTCCCGTGCAGCGTGTGAATGGTTGGCGTTTTTACCAGTGGAGCAATTGCCAGTGCTGCCATACCTATGTGAGAATGAATAATGTCAAATTCCGCCGCTTGTTCGTATACCTGGCTTAGTTCCAGCATTTCGTAGACTGAATAGTCTTGGATTTCCTGGTCTAAGCGCATAGCACGGGGATATACTGCTTCTAAGCGAGCCAAAGTTTGAGAATCGCCAGAGGCAAACAGAGTTACTTCATGACCTCGGCGTACTAGTTCGTCAGTCAAACGGCTGACTACTAATTCAATACCGCCGTAGGTGGGTGGAGGAACTCTCTCCCATAAGGGCGCAACTTGAGCAATTTTCATATTGTTTTTGTTGGTTCGGTAGATAAAATAGTAGAAACTTAGTGTTTCACACTCACTTCAACTAGGGCTGAAGTATTTCTACTTAGGTATCTAAAGAATAAATTGACCTTAACTCTGGAAAAACGGTAGTTCGGTTAACCGTACTACTAGCAACCACCTTCACACTAGCTACTGAGCAGCTAGGCTTTTAATATATAACTTGCTTTTATGTAGCCTTATCTATCCTGGGGATCATCTGTAGGACTGGATTACAGTAACTTAGGGTGGATCGCACTTCAATAGAAGAAACAAACTTACCAAGAGATGGCTGTGAGTCGAAAACGTTTGATTATTGAGATGGGTATGGGAGTGGATCAGCACGGACAGGAACCGACAGTTGCAGCTGCTAGGGCTGTGCGCAATGCGATCGCCCATAATGCTTTACCTGGTGTCTGGGAAGTAGCTGGTTTGAGCGATCCAGATCGAATGATTGTTGAAGTTCGAGTTGCAGTACCTTACCCGGAACAAGTACGGGAAGCCGAAGTATTGGCGGTGCTACCCTTCGGACGTAAAACCCTCACCGTTGAGTCTGGCGGTATGGTTGTGCAGGGGCGGGCAATTCCCTCTCTTAATGATAAAAATGATGAAATGTTGGTTGCTGTTGCGGCTGTGACAGTTTTGGTTGAAACTGAGTAAATATAATTTTCCCACATACCAGCAGACGCAAAAATGGAATTATCCAGCAACACAGTTGAGATTGCGATCGTTGGTGCTGGACTTGGGGGTTTGGCAACTGCGATCGCGCTGAGAGAACAAGGTATCAACGTGCAAATCTATGAGAAGGCGCGAGAATTGCGTCCGGTTGGTGCTGGTTTGAGCCTTTTTCCTAACGGATTGAATAGCCTTGATGCGATCGCCCCTGGTATAGTCGAGTCGCTGAAACAAGCAAGTAGTCAAACCCGCCAAGTGAACTTGAGAAGAAGCAATGGAGAGGCGATCGCGCAGAACTCAATCGCCCTGATGGAGAAATACGGGCAGCCGATGTTGAACATTCGGTGGTCGAATTTGCAGGATATCCTCGCCTCTTTCCTGCCATCCGACATTATCCACCTCAATTATCGTTGCATTGGTTTTGAGCAAAATGACAACACTGTCAAAGCTTATTTTGATGGCGGTAAGACAGTGCAGGCAGATCTAATAGTAGGGGCTGATGGAATAAATTCCGCAGTTAGACAGACATCGATCGGTGATGGTTCTCCTCGCTATGCTGGACGTATTTCCTGGCGTGCCGTAGTTAAATATAGTCACGAATTACTTGCCGCCGACGAAGTAACAATCGTGACAGCATCCGATGGTAAAGTTTTCACGCTAATTGATGTTGGTGGTGGATATATATTTTGGAGTGCGGCAGCGCTATCGGCAGATGCCCCTGTTGCGCAGAGTGCCGTTGATGTAAAATCTCGCGTCCTCGAAAAGTATGCTGGTTGGGCGGAACCAGTGCAGGCGATCTTAGAAGCGACTGACTCTGACCAGATCCTGGAACGACCGATAGTTGATAGACCACCGTTGCAGGCATGGAGCAAAGGCAAGGTAACGCTTTTGGGCGATGCTGCCCATCCTATGGTACCATCACTAGGGCAGGGAGCGAATACAGCTTTTGAAGATGCGTGGGAACTTTCCCAGTGCCTTTCCCAAGCACCCAGTATTACAGCAGCCCTTACTAACTATGAAAACAGTCGCATATACCGCACTCAAGTTATCCAAGCTCGTAGTGCATTTCAGGGAACCCGCGCCTATGATGCTGATAGCGAAACCTTTCTGCGCCAAGTTGCAAATCTGGCACGGGCGAATCAGTCTGAGTTTGAGGATTGGCTTTATAACTACAAGCCATGCGTGACAATTTGAGGTGATGACTGAGAACAAAACAAACTGATACTATGTCACAAAAAGTAACAGCATTTATTGACGCGGTAAACAAACTTTTTGTTCGTCCTTGACACTAAAGGCTAATATTTGCGTGAACTGGAGCGAAGTAAAATTATTATCGCTAACAAAGATGAGCGATCGCCGCCCATTTGGTAAACATTGTCCAAAAGTCAAGCCTTCAATGTTATCTATAGGAATATTTAGCCGATTGAAATTAAACAGCAGCTTTTTCTGGGCTGGTTTGATTTTATTGATATTAACAGTTTTTAGACTTGCTATTTTACTAATATCGTCTGCTCCTGCTAAAGAAACTTCATATAATCTAATTGTATGTCCTTTAATCAAGGAGAAAGAACGCTCTAAACTGAGTAAGCGAGTGTTATCAATTGCCAGTAAATCAGGTAAACCGTTGGCACTAAATCTGCTAATTTTGGCATTACCTGCAATTGGTTCAGTTACATATAGAAACTCTTGTATCGGTTGCCCTGTTGAGAGATTATATTTCAAAATTCGAGCAGGAGTACCAGCAGTAATTGTAGCAATATCGCCATCTTGCTCTAAAGCATTTTCTGTAGCTGTGAACAGATATTTTTGGTTAGGGGTAATCGTCAAGCTTTCAAAAGCTAAGTTATTACGAATACCCTTATTTTCTTTGGCTGATGGCAAAAAAATTGGCGGAATTGGTAATACTTGAAGCAGCTTACCTGTTAAAGAGAACTGATTAACAAAAGGCTTAATTAACTTATCAACATAACCTTCTGAAGAGATAAACAACTTACCATTTCTTGTCAATGCAATTCCTTCTGGATCTAAACTTAGCTCTGGAAAAGGCTTTCCATCAGCCTTTAACAAAGTAGTCACATTTACGACATCAACTTTTTTCAAACTACCCGCACTAAGATCGATTTTCAGCGTATAAAAACGAGCAGGAGCCTTTTGGCTACGGTCATCGGAAATACTATAATAAACATTTTTACGCGAGTCGTAAGTAATTCCTGATAGTCCGCCTACCTCTGTTCCCTTAAATTGAGTACCTGTAGGAAGAGTTGCTTGTCCTAAAAATTCTATGTCTTTGCTGTTGGTAGGTGTAGCCGATGGTGTCAGCGATACAGTTGTAAATTCAGTAATTAGCCAGAGGGGAAATGTAGCTAGACAGGCAAAAACTTTCGTGAAGCACATGAAAAATCCCTAGTAGGGTGCGTTAGTAACGCACCTTACCATAGATAAAATCTGAAGGTAAATTTACCCTAAGTTGCGATCGCTTGTTATTTGCAATCTATTTTTCCATAGATAATCTGTTAAAGATTGCGGCTATTACTAACGCCGAGGACAACGATTTTGTTCGGATTTAACACCAAAGGCGAGGATTTGGGTGATTTGAGTGGCGCTAAAATTATTATCGCTAACAACGATAAGCGATCGCCTACCATCGGGTAAACACGGGCCAAAAGTCAACCCTTCGATATTATCCAATGTAATATTTAGTTTGTCGAAATCAAAGAGTAACTTTTTCTCGGCTGGTTTAATAGTATCAATGTTGACATCTTTGAGACTTTCAATCTCACTAATATCATCAGCCTTGGATAAAGAAACTTCATACAATTTAATCGTATTTCCTACTCCAGTTGAGAAAGAACGTTCCAAACTGATGAAGTGATTTTTGTTTAGTGCAAGTAGCTCGACTAAACCATTTGTGCTAAAGCTGTCAGGCGGATTGGGAGTAGCAGCCACAGGATCGGTAAAATATAAAAACTCTTGTTCTGGCATCCCTGTTAAGAGATTATACTTCAAAATTCGCGCCGGACTGCCAGCAGCAATTGTAGCATCATTTCCATCTTGATATAAAGCATTTTCTGTAGCTGTGAACAAATATTTTTGATTCGGTGCGATCGCCAAGCTTTCAAATGCTAAGTTGTTACGAATTCCACTATCTTTTGTAGCTGTGGGTAGAAATTTATCTGGAATTGGTAATGTTTGAATTTGCTCGCCAGTAGTTAGCGAAAACTGATTCACAAAAGGATTAACCAACCGAATAGCATCACCTTCAGAAGAGATGAATAAATTACCATTTCTGGCTAAAGCAATTCCTTCTGGATCGAGACTGAGTGCTTCAAATGGCTGTCCGTCTGGCTTCAAAAGCGTAGTTACATCCACCACATCAACTTTTTTCAAACTACCCCCGCTCAAATCAATTCTCAGGGTGTAGAAACGAGCAGGAGCCTTTTCGCTCCGGTCATCGGAGATAGCATAGTAAACTTTTTTACTTGAATCGTAAGTAATTCCAGACAAGCCTCCTACTTCTGTTCCCTCAAATTGAGTACCTGTAGGAAACGTTGCTTGACCAAGAAATTCAATCTCCTCAACTTCAGATGCTGTGGCTGATGGAGTTTCCAACATCGAACTTGGAAATTCAGTTAGTAACCAGAGAGAAAGCGTAGCTAGAGGAGCAATAACTCTAGTGAAATTGCGCATAAATAGCAGAGGCTAAGTAAATAATTTACATCAGCACCCTACCAGTTTAAAGATAAGAAGCTATTAAATAAAGGTTATTGCTAGGTTAGAAGATTTAGTAGACTAGTTTCTAGCCTAAGCCTAGAAACTAGTCTACACCCGTTCCTACTAAACCCTCATCCTGAATAAAATTCTCCAGCCAGTCTTTCACATGACGGGTAGCGCGGCAGTCATCTTCGTTGTAATTTTGAATAGAATCAAGGAAAGTGCGATCGCCTGTTGCTAACCATTGGTCATACCAGTAAATGCATTGAGAACCATTAGCCCCAGGATCGCGCCACTCAAAACCTAACCAACGCGCGATCGCTTTTAAGGCATAACTTTCTACGGGTAATATTACCGTTTGTGTTATCTGCTCGTACACATCCACAAACCGTTCAAGTAGTGGTTGAATTTGCTCTTTTGGAGTCTGATAAATTTGAGCTAAGCGTTTAACTGTATCAACTTCATAAGAGAAAAAATGAAAAATCGGTGCTTGTGGATATTGCCAAACTAATTCTAGAAATTGCTGCCAAATTAATGCTTCATCCTCTACTTTTTCTGCTAGCAAGGAATGAAAGGTTTCGGTTTTGGAGGTGCGATCGACTACCAAAACCCCTAGCATATAATCCAAATTTAATTCTGGCTGTGCCTCAATGTCGAAATATAGTTCGATTTGAGGGGTGAGTGGCGAGTGGCGAGTGGCGAGTGGTGAGTGGGTAGGGGCGCACATCTGTGCGCCCCTACTGGTGAGTGGCGAGTGGTGAGTGGCATAGG